>ERZ1047985.352-NODE-352-length-36984-cov-6.967072_pt1 | contig 36984 bp, 35 predicted proteins | sample MGYA00383097_ERZ1047985 | MGnify/ENA primary metagenome ERZ1047985 (study PRJEB29581, sample SAMEA5548367) | metagenome | biome: marine; feature: coastal; material: water | depth 50 m | study: Short-term variability in the microbial, nano- and picoplankton...
TCTCAGCGTCTTACACCGTCCAAACCGGAGCCATATCCTCTGATGATATTTTCAGAAACATGTATTCTGCAGAAGATGTTGATTGGGTTGAAATGCTCTTTGAAAATTATGTTTCTCAAGACGACCTTGATTGGCTTGATGGAACCGCTACAGACTCAAATTGCGAGGCGGAATCTGACCCTGGACCTGGCTTTAGCATGTATCACTTCACAGCACAGGACTCTGGCGTTGCAGTAAGTTCAGCTTCTGATGACGCTCTCTTTAGCATAACTTTTTCACAAGGAAGTGAGATTGAAGCATCGTTCCTCAAAATCACGCTTTCAGTGAATGGAAACCAACCGGTTCAATGTTATGAATCCACGGGAACGGGTGAATGCACCTATGAGATTGTAGATGTAATGCTTAACGTAGGGGATTCATTCGATGTATCCGAAGATGGTACTGATCTATGCAATGAAGGTCATGACCCTTGCGAAATTAGCATTACAATCGTAAACTCCGACACCAATGATGTATTGGATAACATCACCGTTGAAGTTGAATGAAACGATATTTTGTAGATTTTGCAATGGGTTTTACGTGGGACATTTTAGACGCTAACCTATCGAAGGACGCACTGAAAGCCCTTTCAATGGGTATTCGGATAAACCCTTGCGAAATATCCGTATTCTCTTATTCGCTAATTCCGAGGTGGCGGCTCTTCATCAACACCAGGGACATAGAGACGATATCTTCCTCGACCCACTCTGAAAAAGAGATTATCTAGTCCATCTTCTGGATCCACGTGGTGATATCTCTTCATTCCATTTACAGTCATCATTGCGACATGGGCAGTAACAGCGCCGACTGAAAAATCACTGTAATTCATTTCGAACCATTCGCGTATTTCTGCGATTTCAACAATTTCCCCTTCCAACATTGGCCTCTCACGAACAAATAAATGCATCAATTCTCTACAACTATTGTCGTATTTCTTACCACCCATATTGTCTCCCCAGATCCAGCCACTATATGTACCTCAAGCAGAAGTTATTGGTTGATACTCAATCCCGCGATGTCATGTAATGAGGAAGTAGAGCATCATCTAGTTTTTTCATATCAGTTACCATCTTGTCAATCCAGTAACCCCATTTTGAATCGTCTGAAAGTCGGAAATCCGGATAATCTTGTTGAATACTGAATGCAGTCCGTCTGCCCTTATGATCCCAATTGAGTGACTCACCATAAGCCATTTCTATTTCTGATTTTTTTGAAAGAAAATGCTTGAACACATCATAAGCAGAATCAACATCTTTCTCCTTCTTTCCATGATAAATCCACATTTCCACTCTCGCAGTGTTCATTCTAATGACATAAATCATCTTGATTCCTTTCGCAACAGTTTTGGAAATAGTCCATACTTTCGTTACATTGCCACAAATTACACCATTCTCATTTGCCGCTCTGGCAAGTCGAGGTAGAAATTTCGCTCGAAGGCCTTCTCTCCGCGCTTCTGCTTTGACCATGTTTGGCCCTAACGATTCAGTGGGAAAAAGTCACCGATGCAGAGGGACCCCCTCTGAAACACCCACATTGTATAGGGTGCCGTTGTAAACAGTCACGAAGCAAAAATCAAGCGGCTTGCGTTTTTGCCTTCCTCTGCTTCAAAGTACCAATCATTTTGACTGAATAATAGAGCATTACAACAAGAACAATCATTACGATTATTGGAGACAATAATGCAAGTATGGTTAGAACAACTGCCGCAATCGCTTCAAAGATTGCAATTAGCGGATTGGCCAGGCCACCAGTTGTTCCAGTTGATGCCGCCCTAGTAGCAACAGTTCCAACTTGTACAGTTCCAGCAGCACCACCTCCGGCAATTAACGCGACTGACCACTGCAACATTGGGTCAAATTCTCCTAACATAGATGCAGAAACAAAAACGCCCGCCAGTGCTGCGGCAGGAGTTGCCACAACATCTAACAAATTGTCAATCCATGGAATAAAATAACCACCGATTTCAAAGATAACTGCAGCAGACAAGACCGCAAAAGCAGGCCAACTATCTAACATTGCAAATTGACCATCCAAATCCATCCAACCAAGGTTTGCAGCCAGACTCATCATAGCAGGGGGTAAAAAAATGCGAAATCCACAAGCAGCAGACAAACCAATCCCAACAGCAATTGCGGAAATTAAAGACAGATAATCCATATCAATCCTCGTCCTCAAAGAGAACAGGGTCTCCAGAACCACCAGGGCTCGGAGGGCGAGGGCCATCAACATCAATGCCCTCTTCGATCACAGTTTCATCAACATCCAATTCAACACGCCCACCCTTTGCCAAGTGGGTCATGTCATCAGTTTCTGGTGTTGATAATTTTCTCTCAACATTTGGTGAATTAGCATATGCATCTCTCTTAGCATCGCGGGCATCTTGTTCTCTAACGAGTGATAGAGAATCGGCGAACACCCTTCCAACGACTTCTCTGGTTCTCTCGCCGCGCTTTACAGACTCAAGTTCTGAAATCATAGACTCGCTTTGAGTTTCCAGTTCTCTGTATTCGGCAGTACGGTCAGCAAGTGCAGCATCAAAGTCCGCAATTGTCAAAGTCATTTGCTGGATTCTTTCATCTCTGTCAAAGACATCACTGTGTAGGCGACGCTCTCTTCTTCTCAAGGATTCATATTCTCGGTTTCTTTCCAACAACCTTCGCTTCAACTCCTCAATCTGTTCGACCAAGTAATCGTGTTCAGCAGAAACTGAACGAGGACCTTGCATTACTCTTTCAAGTTGCTCTTCTAATTCTGCCAATCTTGAATCTCTTGCATCAAGTAATCCGCGCAATCTATCAGCAATATCTCGAAGGCGTTGGCGTTCTTCTTCTAGAGCAGCATTGGCCGCAACTTCTACCTCGACCTTTCCAGCAGTTTCATCAAGTTGTGATTTTAATGAACGTACTTCATCAGCAGTTACTGAAGTCAATCCGGCTTCAGCGGCTCTTTCCAAAGCCTCAACCATTTGAGAGATACGCCCTTCCATTTCACCGATTACCTCATCTTGTTCTGTAGATAGAGTTCGTAACTGGGCAACTTCGGTTTTCATAGACTCTCTTTCTTCTTGCGATAATGAAGATTGCTGACTTGCTAGTTCTGCTTGAGTATCTGCTAGTACACGAGCCAAATGGACATTCTTCGCTTCAAGGTCTTGAATAGTAGTTTCAGCTTCATTCAACCGAGCAACTTCAGGGGCTACCAAGTCTTCGCGTTCTGCTAAATCAAGTTCTAACACGCGGATTCTTTGCTTTACAGAAACCAATTCATCATTGCTTCCGGCCAACTCTTGCCAAGCGATGAGAACTTCTTCCACTAATTGGTCTTGAGGATAGCCGCGAAGCATCCCCTCAAGCACAGCTCGTTCATCACCAGAAGCGTCACCGATTCGTCCGATGCCACCTGTTGTTGAAGTTCCGAGCGTCATACAATTGGCAATCGCCGCACAACCACTCTTGAACTTTGCCAATAGAATAGGGTGTTTGAGGGGTGGTTTGGCACCCCTTTCAAATTATTCAAGCGACTAATTTCAGTTGATTGAAGTGAACATTTCATCAGGCATTTGACCAGCCAATGACAAAGCACCGGTTGCAACCTTTGTAATCGGTTCTTCAACACACCAGACATTTACATCACCAATATCGGAGATTTCGTCAGCCATACGTGCAGCCAATCCATCAATTAGAGAGCCGCCACCAGAGATGATGACGTTGTTTCGGAGAATTGGTTGATACTCAGGGTCTGCGCCAGCAACGATTTGCTTGATACCGTTACCGATCTTTGGAATAATTGCTTCACATGCTTCTTGAACAAGGTCGCCAATGTCAACAACTTGCTTCTTACCTTCAACTGAAAGTTCAACAATTGCTTCTCGCTCGTCGCCACCAACATAGGAAACCTCTTCCTTCCAACGTCGAACCATATCCTTGGTTACTTGAGCACCGGTATACTTCTTCTTGATTAGAGTCATTAATTCCTCATCTAACCAATCGCCAGCTTCTTGAAGTGTGATTTGGTCTTCATCGGTTGGGAATGTTCCGTAAATACGTGCAATATCGGTTGTTCCAGCACCGATGTCAACTACGATTGAACCAGCAATTTCTTCAATTCCGAATGCGGTTGCGAATGGTTCAGTTACCACCATAATTGCGTTAACTTGTCCACGAAGGGTTGCAACAAGGTTTGATTTATCTGTGAATGAAACGTGAGAAGGAGAACAAATCACTCCAAAAACCTCATCAAATTCTTCAGGGTCTACAGTTTCCAAAAGGTGGGAAACGAATGCCTTAGCAGCAGCGAGATTTGCATCATCATCTTGAGCAACACCAGCAGCCATTGGGCGATAGATATTACATGCTAATTTATTCTTTAATGCATCATTACCAAAAAGGACATCGCGTCCAAGGAAGTTGCGTGCAACAGGGTCTTTCGGTCGTCCAACAACTGTTTCAATAGTATGTTGTGCACCAGCACTTGATGCAATTGTTGATTGGTATGTACCCAAATCGATTCCTACATAGAGTCTTTCTCCCATATTTCTTCACCTTCCGCGTTGCGGACAGACCGCCGAGGATGCCACTACCCTTCAAGGTTCACCTTCACTTTAAAGGAGAAAGAATAGCATTCAAAGATGATAAAAGGCTCGCAGCAAGGCGAAAAGTGAAAATCTAGCCACCCTCATCACCATTCGCGACTAAATCTCCCATATCGGAATCGGAAAAACCGTCTCTAGAAAACCGCTCAAGATATTTTTTCACAACAATCGCGCCACAAATTAAACTTGTAATTAAGCCAATAATTGCTCCTGTCAAAATTTTCTTTTGTTTTGAAATTTCTTCAGCGCTTAATGCGCCTGAATTGGAATCAGAACCTTCCAATGAATCGTTACTCCACGAAGAGGTGAAAGTGTTGCTACTTGTAATAATGACCAATCCATTATTCGCCGCAGGCGATTGGTTTGAACTATAGGCAAAGAACTCAAGACGTAATGGTCTTTCATTAATATCGTATGAAGGAAGATTGTTTGGAATTACCCATATACAAAAATAATCATTGGAATGGTTGGCCATTAGTGTTGGATTGCACCGCAACAATTCCGAATAATTTGTTTCAGATTCATTTTGTAAAATCATTAGTTTAACTCCGGTTTCAATTGGATCGTCGTCAAGGTCTTCCACCACCCAACGAACCATCATTACATCCTCCCAAACACTACCATTTTCTAATTCAGAAATAATGGTAATCTGGGGGGGTTCATCTATTGGCCTACAACCATTTTGCATCACAGGCCAAACGTTATTCGCCATTATTGTAGTACATTGGTCAATATCATCGGTCACTGAATCGCCATCTGAATCGTCAAGACAACCATCTAAATTCATATCATATCCACTAGCATTTTCACCATTACATAGGTCAAGGTTGTCAGTGATGTTATCGCCGTCTAAATCATCAAGGCACCCATCGAAATTCGTATCGTATCCACTGGCATTTTCAATGGGGCACAAATCTACTTCATTCACAACACCATCCCCATCATCATCTAGCCACCTAGGAGAATCTCTTACCACGCCCTTGACAGCAATTGAAAATCCATTTTTATCACCATCAACACCCACGCTTCCAGGTGAATTACCCGGCGAGACAAAACGAGCTCGAACTTCAACTTCAATCCAATCAATCCCATCGAGGTCTTCAGCACCCAAATGAATTTTCAGGGTAGTTTCATTACTGGATGGAAATGAATTCATGTTGGAATAATTAACAGCACTTTCAAAAAATAATGTATTTGCCCCATCGGAATTTGTTTTGCCAGAAATTCCGACCTGCCCGTTTGATAGTCGTACAACCAATAGAAGATCATCGACCAAGTATGGTTCGGGTGAAGACGGAAATGCCATTACAACATCCAGTGACTGATTTTCTTGTATTGCAAGTTGTTGATTCCAGATTTCTCCACTTGAAAGGAATGGGCCGACCGCGCCACTTCCATTCCATGGATTGTTTGCTAAATTCTCCAATGGGCTGAGAGTTCCATTTCTCTGCATCAATAATTGCTTAGGTTGCTGTTGTTGTAAGCGATATGAATCGTGAATCCAAATATCATTAGCCGGTGAGGTATCGCCCTGAGAAATCATATTTTCTAATTGTTCAAAATCAATTATTTGAGATATGTTTAGGCGACCAAATCCATCATATGGATTTCTCAAATCTTGGCCCCCGTTTCCACCATTTCTCTCCTGCTCGGACAAAGGGGTGCTGGCAAGCGCTAACAATGCCCGCAACATCGGACCCGAAGGAGTGAAACCATCACTCAATGTCAAATTGGATTGAGTATTGAGTGAACCATCAGCCCATGATGGTCTCAATTCAGCAACAGGAATAATGTGAGTATTTTCATGCGAACCACGAACCCAACCCTGTTCGACCAACTGTTGTATTATTGCAGCATTACTCGCAGCCATTGGTGTGGCCATACTCGTACCACTCGATAGCCGTAAATCATCGTTGTAAGAACCGTCAATTCCATCTGCCTTTGCCGACAGAACAGACGATCCGGTTGCGAGTGCAAAAATACCCGTGGCATCTACTTGCAAAGGTCCATGCGCACTCGCTGCCCAACGTTGTGATTGACCGTTCTTTATCGAAGCACCAATCGCAGCAACATTTCTCGCATTAGCAGGTTCTAGGATTTCTCCACCATTATTGCCAGGTGCAACGAAGGCAAGCGACCAAGGAAACTCTCTACCCCATGCATCAAAATCAGCAGAGCGAGCGGTGTATTGGGCAGAATTATCTCCCCATGAATCTGAATGTATTATAGCGCCATTCATCGCCGCTTCAAACAATAATAAATCAACATCAGGAACAACCCACCCCTCACTCGAAACAATGTCTTGGAAGAGAAGAGTACTACCGTGGGCAAGCGATGAGCCGCTATTTGGGGTGGTGTTATTTCGGTAATCATAGACATCAAAACAAGACAATGTACCAGCGACATGAGTGCCATGCCGGTAGTCGGAATGTCCCTGAGTATCTCCCGAATCAATAGTCTCATTGAGCAATAGCAGTTTGCGATGTGAGGTTCCCGCAGGACCTTCAGCATCACTCCCATTTGCTCCAAATTGTGATGCAGCTGTAGCATTTCTAAAACAAGAATGGTCTGCATCTATTCCAGAGTCAGCCATTGCAACAACGACGCCACTCGCATTCAAACCCAAATCCCAAGCAGGATTTTTTGCAAGCCCACCATATTGGTGAATTGATGCAGACTGTGTGTTGCGCGCCTTTGTTTCAAGCACTGGCTCAACCCACAGCAATCCCTCCACATCTAGTAATTGGGAGAATAATTCAGGGTTATCATGATTCCATTGTACTATCATGCTTTGAGGGATTGGACTTGATATAAGTGATGTTTGAATAGAGAGATCAATTGAAAGAAGTGCTAATTGCTTAGATATCTGCGATGCTGAAGATTCGGGTAATCTCGGTTCCAATATTATACGAAGCATAACTCCTTCAGAAGGTTGTAAACCAACCAATCCCGCTTTGTACTGTGCTGGTTGTGAATCATTAATTTCAACCGGTAATTCCAATTCAATATTTTCTGTAACGCGCCAAGCCAATATCGTCGAAGGAGAAATTACTCTCAATGGGAAAAAACCATCTTCTTTCAACAGATTCCAATTTGCTTGACTCCAATAGCCATCACTGAGAGTGATTTCAACCTCTTCTCCAAACACATCGTTGGACTGCGGCCCATTTTCCGTTATTAGAAATGCAGTAGTAAGGGGCATCAGCAGAACCAGCACTAACAAAAATACTGGCCGCATAAACCCTCTCAATACCTCAAACCTTGTCAATCCAACCCCTCTTTGCAACCGATTAGCCGCGCCATAGCGCTTAAGACGGGTTTGCAAGTCGCCCCATTTGATGAAGGCTTACCGAGTTTCAGGAATCTGCCCTTTCGGACGTATGCGCCAAGGATTCTCTATTGACATACCAGCGAGTGATGCAGCAGATGCTGAACACCGCGCGTATTCAATCATGGGTTCTCGTCACAAGACAAACCGTCGTTCAATTGCTATTGAATCAGTTGCAGAAATTGATCCAAGAATTTCCAAGGAACCACGAATTCTAAACCACTTCCGTGAGCAAATCGCAGCGGCTGGTGGAGCAATCGCAGCAGAAGAAGAGTGAGGTTGACCGGCAGCGCCGGTTTTTCAACCTCGACGACATACGAGGGGATGAGCGAACATGGCTACACGGGAAGAACTGCAAAATTTAGCCCGCATTGTCGAGGTTACTAAGGCAAGTTTTGATGAAGTGGAAAAGCAACTTGCTAAGGTTGAAGAGGTTCTCGTTGAACACGATATTACCTTAGCCACACTCAATGAATTAATCACAGTTGCAGCTAAAGGAAGCGCCAGTGCCTTTCTATCAATCGGCTCAGGAGTCACAATACCGTACAAACATCAAGGCACACAAGAAGGCCTAGTTATGATAGATTTAGGTAGCGGAATCTTTGGCGAAAAACCTTGGAGTGAGGCGGTGAAAATCACCCAAAAACGCAAGGAAGACATCTCTGTACTACGCGACCAATTACAAACCCAAGCCCAAGCACTGGAAACAAAAATTGGCGAATCGGCAGAACAATTCAATCAAATGGCCATGGTCATAAAATCAGAATCCAATCAGAATAAGTTATCACTTTCACCTTCTCAAGCCCAAGAAGAAGTAGCAATAGAATCCGAACAACAAACCCAACCAGCAAAAGCGCGCCGACCTGGAAAGCGCCGCAGTGGAATGTTTGGCAATGAATTAACATTAGATGATTGAGGTGCTTTTATGGGATTATTTGACAGATTTAGAAAAGTAGCAGAAGTCACTGATGCCGATGCACTATCTGCCGATGAGCAAAGTGAAGAAGCCCAAAAAGCCCTACAGGATGCACAACAGCCAGCACCCCCTAATCCACAAATAGAAGAAGTCGAAGAAGAAATTTCAGACGACGATGATTGGGACGATATCGACGAGTTTGAAGAAGAAACCAGTCAACAAAGTGACAGTGAAGATGACGACTGGGACGATTTCGATGAAGAAGAAGAGATCGCACTCCCAGTTGAATTAACCAGAGCACAAAAGAAATTACTCGAGCGACAAAAAAAGGACGCTCAAAAAGCCGAAAAAATGCGCCAAAAGGAACTCAAAAAGCGAGGCGCAGTAGAGCAGGCGCGACCAAAAGGGTCACGTGTTGATTTGGCGATGATGCGAACGACAACAGGAAGAAAACTGGTCAGCGTTGAATCTGCACCAAAAGGGTCATCGAAATCAGCAACAATCGAGACAGAAGTCGGCAGCAAAGTCAAAGTTGACCTTGGTGGCGGTGTTGTAGAACAAGGAGGAAGGGTGATCAAAGCAGGAGAAGGCCTTGACACACTTCTCGAAGAATTAGAATGGGTCTTACTGGAATCAGATATTTCATCAGATGCAGTTTCCGCGGTAATCGATGCATTACGTAATACCTTGGTAGGGGCGAGATTACGCAAGGGAGCAGACCTCTCTAAAGTCCTCGAAGCATCTCTCAAACGCGCGCTGCAAAACCTACTTTCTGCAGGCTATTGGGATTTTGATGCATCAGTACAATCCTTCGTTGACAAAGGAGACTTACCCGTCGTGGTCATGATGGTAGGTGTAAATGGGACAGGAAAAACAACCACAGCAGCAAAGATTGCCCACAGATTACAATCACGCGGACTTTCGGTTATTGCTGCAGCGGGAGATACCTTCCGAGCAGGTGCAATACAACAATTAGAATCGCATTGCGAGAACCTCGGAATTCGCTGTATCTCAAGTCAACGCGGCGGAGATGCAGCAGCAGTTGTAAGAGATGCAATTGATTCGGCAAAGGCAAAAAACATCGATGTTGTATTGGTTGATACCGCTGGCCGAATGCAAAATAAAACTAATCTAATGAAGGAATTGAACAAGGTTAGAAGAATTGCAAATCCACATCTTACCTTGTTCGTGGGCGATGCATTGGCGGGTAATGACGCAGTAGATCAGGCCAGAATGTTCCAAGAAATAATGAAATTTGATGGCGCAGTATTAACAAAAATGGATACAGATGCCAAAGGAGGAGCAGGACTTTCCATCGCCTTTGCAACGGGAAGACCAATTGTTTTCGCAGGAATTGGACAAAACTATGACGACCTCTTACAATTTGAGCCAACATGGTTACTAGACCAATTATTCGAATAATAATCTAGGTCCTAAAAAGCGATGAGGACAAAAACCTCCTATGCAAAGGAGTAATCATGGCGGAGATATTTCACGACGATGAAACGGCTCGATTTTTCCAATTAGTGCATTTATTCCAACGCTCTGCATTATTGCAAATGGGACAATTACCCGATACGGAAGGAAACGTTCACTACAATATGGCTGAAGCCAAAGAAGCAATCGATTTACTACGTATGTTGCAGAATAAAACCAAAGGAAATTTGCAAGATATTGAAACTTCATTACTGAATGGAGTGGTTTCAGAATTACAACTACAATTTATGAAAGCACCAGCAATTCACAGAAAAAGACAACAAGAGCAAAATCAATCCGATGCAATAAGAGATACCTTCGCCAATCCACAAAAAGGCCCGGTGGAAGATTTAACGGGGTCGCAAGATGAAGAGGAATGAGCAATTTTCATCGCATGATTGATGTGCAAGAATGGTAGCGTGAGTATTATGGCGTATGTGACCGAGTCAGATGGAGATGAAACTCCGACCGTACTCATCGTCAATAATAATGCAATGTCAATCACTAGATTGAGTAATATTTTCAAAGCCAAGGATTTCAAAATCGTTATCTGCGAAGATGGCGATAAAGCGGTTGATGAATACATTAGATTAGACCCTGAATTAGTCGTACTATCTCTTGACCTACCCTCTCTGGATGGACACATTGCAGCTTTGGAAATGAGGGAGCATGGTGGTGAAAAGCGGATAATTTTCGTTGCACCAAAACGCCAAGCCCAATTAGCAGCAGATGCAGCATTTTCCGCAGGAGCCGTTGCTTGTTTACAGAAACCAGTTGTTGGCGCCGACCTCGAAAAAATTTGGGCTGCCGTACTGGGACCAATTCCAGATGCCCCTGGCTTGGAAGATTTAGATAGCTTATATCCAGAAGGGAGAATAAAGCCTGAAGAAGATACAGGTCCATTGGCCCTACCGCCATTACCAGGATTACCAGCACTACCAATGCCAAATGCTGATGGAACATTGCCTGCACTAACATTACCTCCTTTGGTAATACCAGTAGCAACAGTTGAAGAGGCTACTGAAAAGCCAAAACGCAAGGGTTTCAAAAAGATATTAGCACTTTTCGTAGTGTTAGTGGGTGCCGGAGGATATTGGTACTACAAAACAATAGTACAAAACGCGCCATTATTTTGACACCACATTGTCAAAATCAAGGAATTCTTTTATCCATTATTGCCTTCCACAAAGGTGGGATAACCACTAACCAAAAACACACATAGTATCCATGTGGAAGTTGTGGGGAGCCAGATTGGCCGCGAAGACCCCACATTGGTTCACTGGCCTTTAGATGGTGTGCAGGATGGAGTGGTAATTCCATCAATGTCCAACGAGACCACAATTTTCTACTCTCCCAAGAATGCATCATAGTTGCTTTACCACCCTCTTTTACTCGAAGTCCATAATGCTGAACATAATTGACAAACTCTAACAATACAATTGCAAAACCAGCCGAAAGTAAAAACGCCAACATGGCATCAACTCCAAGCCCAAACCAAATTGCGCTAACAAATGAGATTTGAATCAACAACCCATGCAAGATTGGATTTTTCAAAACCGTTCTACCCTTATCAGAATGAGTTTTCCACGCCGACATAAATTGTAGTGGAACAGTTCTAGCAATCTGAGTCCACAAGCCCCTACCTTTCGGTGAAGACGCAGGATCTAATTCGGTTGCATAATGGCGGTGATGCCCATGGTTATGCTCGGTTGTAAAATGCATATACATCACCCACAACAAATTAATTCGCCCCATTCGCCATATCAGCGAACCCTTTTTCCTGTGCCCCTGTTCATGCGCATTGATAATTCCCGAAACTCCACTCACAAGTCCAACGGATATCGCAGCAGCAATCGTTGTCATCACCAATCCATCCAATTGCGCCCTAAACATCAATACGGATATTGCAGCAATGGCCGCAACACTATGTCCAACCAATAGCATATTCCAAGGAATCGTTGAAAAATTATCTTTACGAGTTGGAATTCCTTCTGGAGATAACAAATCGATGATTGGGCCAATACCTAAGGCCCAAAGCAAACCACTCGCCGACCACCATCCACCAAGATATATTCCAGTGATTGTAATAATGGGTAAAATAAAACCAAGAAGGTGAGGTAACCAACTTTCAACCCTTTCTTCCATGAACGGGCTAAACAAGCAGTTGTATTCAAGTTGAAGGTTGATCTATAATCAATACTGCTGTTGTTGGAAAGGTGCTATGGTCGCATTGTCAAATATTTGCGTGCCGGGTGGGCCCTGTGTAATGCGCTTAATTGTGAACCCTGAATCTTCTAAAAGCGAAAGGTCTCCGCGCTGAATTTTTCTGTGAATTTTTCGCTGTGAATATAGCGCCCATACCACAATTCCAGCTGGCAAGGTCAATGAAAACCAAACCAAAAACAAATCTAAAATCATCCTTGCTCATGTAATTGCAAGGGATGCAATCAATTCAACTTATGCAATTCAGCGATTGAGTAATGCTTGCCACGAAGCCGCAGCATACTCGGCAGCTTGTTGTGCAGGATTTTCCGCCTTGTGGATTCCTGAACCGACAATAATACAGTCGGAACCAGCAGCCACTGCTTCAGCAGGGTCGCCATATCGTTGACCCATTTCCCCATCACCGACAGCAAGATTCACACCAGGTGTCCAAATCATCTTCGCATCACCAACTGCATCACGCAATAGTTTCAATTCCTCAGGCCTTGAACCATTGCCAATGAATCCGAATACACCTTCGTGTGCTTTACCCTTCTCAACAACTTGTGTCGTGTATTGGGGATTTAGTAAATTGCCACGAGAGGACATTTGTGCCAATAATAAAACCCCACCTTGGCGACCAACATCACTCCATCCGGCTTGCAAACCATCAACGATATCAGGTCCCGAAATTAGGTGAGCAGTAACCAAATCCGACCAAGAACGGATATCGTATACTCCGGCCATTTGGTTGCGGGAAATTTTCCCAATGTCGGCGAATTTTCTATCCTCAAAAATCAGTAGGTCAGCCGCTTGGGCCTTCGCACAGAAGGCCGCCCATGCCTCAACAGTCCAATCGTCAACCAAGTCAACATGAGTTTTCAATGCAGCAATGTGTGAACCGACTTCATCAATCAATTGATTGAGGCCAGCCATCGTTGGCCTATCCGCTGCTAAACAAACCAAACTTTGCTTACGGCAAGCCACTTCCATGTAACGTCTGGCCATTGGCAAAGTATTCTCTTGCCACCTCGTTTTCCACACCTGTGACGCTTCCATGATACGGGCCAAGGACTCTCCCTCCTCAATCCTATCGGCCAAAACACCGTATTATTGGCTAATGGAATTGATTGAATCAACAAGGGTTTGTTGGTAATCAGTAAAAACAAAATCAAGTTCATTGGCAACATCTCCAACATCATATCCGACCTTAACACCGATATTCTCTCGCAACCGTTTTATTGAAAGTTTAGGATGAACAAGAGCAAATAAATATGCGAAAATCGCTGGTAACCTTCTCGTAGCCCACTTTCTTGTTGGTTTTAATTTGTTTAATTCTTGCCCGATCTCATGCATCCACATCCCATGATTATGCAATAGGTAACGCGCACCATCGCTACCATTGGTTAGGGCATTAATATGAGCAGTCGCAACATCTCTAACATCAACGAAATTAATGTTTATTTTCAAAACAAATGGTGGCCCAGAGTTGAAATGCTTCAGATACGACATCGAACCTTCTTTGTGTCTTGGAGAAAATATTGGGCCAAAAACAACCGATGGATGAATGGTGATTAGGCGTGGTTTTGAATCACTTGGCCGACTATCAACCCATTGGCGCATGACCCTTTCAGCACCGGCTTTAGCAAGGCCATATGGATTGGATTTCACAGTTGCATCATCGCACCAATCAGCAACAGAAAACACCGTATTATTTTGATACGAAGTGGATCTAATTGCAGCCACTGATGAAGTATGAACAATTCTTTCAACAACTCCTGCTTGTTGTAATGCCTTTACTAAATTGGAAGTTCCCTCAATACTCGGGTCAACCACATCTTGCTGAGGATTTTTTGCCCCTACATAGAGTGAGGCAGCACAGTGGATTACATCTTTACAATCGGATACGGCACTACGAACACTTGCATAATCTAAGAGATCCATTGTAACGATTTGCAGCGAACCACCTTCGCCTACAGGTAGTGAGTGGAGAAATTCAGCACTCTTTGGCTTGCGCGCAGTAGCTCGTACCTGCGTACCGCTCTGCAATAATTGTGCTACAACATGGCTACCGATGAAACCAGCAGCCCCAGTAACCAATACGACCATGCCACCCCTTTACAGCGATAGTTGAATAGTTTGCAGGTTGGAATTATTGCATCACATTGATGAAAGCCGCTTCACAGGACAAAATGATGCGCATCGCCTATCTACTTGTCTCGCTGGTTCTATTGGGGCCGTTAGCAGGATGTTTTGGTGGAGATTTATCGGATGCCATCAACGACGACAAAGAAGGAATGTATCCTTCGATATGGCAACGGCATAATCTTGATTGGAATTGGACTGATAGTTATTCTTACACCCTGCAACCAGGGCCATACCACGCCTTAGAAGTTCAAGAGGCAACCTTTGAAGTTGATACCTCGGAAGTCTGGGAAACAGGCCCTTCCACTTCAAACATCCATCTTTCTTACTGGCTGCCCTCCAATACTGAAATCGGTGAACAAGTCCCTGTTATTGCGGTAATCAGCCCCTACTTTTCATTCGGTCAACAAGGTTCAGAGTCGGGGGCAACAAATGTTGTTGGGGCAGGACGCGGCGAATTTATTTACGATAATTTCATTCCACATGGATATGCATTTGCCCAAGTATCTGTTTTCGGAACAGAGGAATCAAGCGGTTGTTTTGATTATCGTGGAGAAGGAGAGGGATGGGGCATCCACCAAGCAGTAGAATGGCTGGGTACTCAAAATTGGTCTAATGGTAAAGTTGGCCTATATGGAAAATCATACGAAGGTGCAACCCAATGGGAAGCAGCAGTGCACGGTAGTGACTACCTAGCGACGATAGTGCCAATTTCAGGAACTACCGGATTACATCCTCTGCTATACAAAAATGGAAGTGCTGAAGCACGTAGCCAGGTAATGCATATGAATTATTTTTCAAGCACAGTAGACTATAACGCAGATGACATGGACAACATTTGTCCCGATATTGTGGAGGGATTCTTTGCAGGACCAGTAACATATGGAATGGGAGAATTAGACCCTTATATGTCAAATTATTATGAGGAAAGAGAGCATATTTCTAAGGCAATAAATAACTATCAAGGTAGCGTTTATTGGGTGCAGGGAATGCAGGATTGGAATGTTGATCCTCACCAAGTATTCCCATGGTATCAACAATTCATAGATCAGGGATTTGAAGTGCGAGGAATGCTTGGTCAATGGGAACATAATTATCCAGATCAATGGAGTAAACACAATGCCCAAGATTCAGGATATGGCGGTGAAGCAATTCACAACATGACTCGCTGGGACTGGGCTCAGGATTTGTTTGAATGGTTTGAATATTATCTCAAAGGAATAGGTCCAAAACCAGATTTAGTTGCTCAAATTCAACGAAATGATGGTCAATGGCGGATTGAAGAAACATGGCCTCCATTGGATGCCGAATGGACAGCCTTAGACCTCTCTGAATGCAGTCAAACAGGAACGCGTGTCGGGGGCTTGTCGGTTATTGGTGGAGGATTATCTACAGTAACCATTGATTGTGGGGCAATAGATGAACAATTTGATACTTTGATTTCAGGATTATTGACCCTACACTTAGATGTAACAGCTGCGATGGATGGGGGGCAAATTTTTGTTGAAATGCAAGATGCTGAAAGCGGATTAAGAATCGGCCATGCAACTATGGACATTCGCTATTATCAAGGTGGAAGTGAGCCAACAACTGTGCTACCATTACAGAGTTTAACGATGCTGATGGAATTCCAAGCGATAGATGCAATATTACCAGCAGGGCATGGAATTAAATTGGTAATGACCGAAACAGGAGAAGATTATCTCGCCCCAGCATGTGGGATTTTATGCCCAGTTACGGTAAACGGTGGAACACTTTCAATCTCACATATTTCTCGTGATGACAGTACAATGCTAATTACACCACAAGGCGAAGATGCAGCTAACAACCAGTAATCAATCCAATTGTGCCCAAAAAGCCTCAATATTTTCTTCTTCTGTTAAAGTGCCTAAATGTTTACTAACAACTTCTCCCTTCGCATTTATTAATATCAATGTAGGAGTATTATTAATTTCAAATGATTCTGATAGTCCAACTCCAACAGTAAAAGGAGCATCAACAGTACTATCCTCTTTACTGTCATTTACTTGAAGATGCCAATCGGATAATTTGTTAGTATCCGAAGCATCAGTTGAAACAATAATGTATTGTGAATCATCCAGTTGGTTGGCCACCGCATGCATCGTAGGCCTGCATTTATTGCACCATGATGCTGAGAAGTGAAGAATATAGTCAACTCCAATTAAATCCTCTGAAGAATATATAATTCCATCATCTCCGGTGATGGAGAACAAAGGAACAAGATCGCCCCCAACATCCTCTCCGCCAGTTATGCACCCTGGCGAGATAACGACCAAACAAATCAGTAGAGAAAGTAGTAAAGCCGCTCCTTTCATGGCAATCGTAACAAATTCCCCTATACTATCCTTTTCAACATTTTCGTCATATACTTTGATATTATAGGGTTTGAGAGATAAGAACATGCGTCAGGTGCCCCTACTCCTTAGTATGGTATTAGTCGCAGCATTTCTTTTTCAAGTCACTGAAAGTTTGCAGCAAGGCACGACCCTAGGAAACGAAATGTTTCTTTTTACAGACGACGATTCAGATGGCTATGACGCCGATGATCAATGCCCAAGTGTAGCAGGTAACTCAACTAACGATAGAATTGGATGCATTGATTCTGATGGAGATGGCTATTCAGATCCAGAAGAACAGTGGAACTTAAGCGACGGAGCTGACGCCTTTCCACAAAATAGTGATGCTTGGAGCGATATTGATGGAGATGGTTATGCAGATCAACCGAATCTTGCCATCACCGACGATTGCCCATCAAGATACGGTAAGAGTCGCCAGGTGTTATGGGGGTGTGCAGACATGGATCTTGATTGGATTCCAGATGTACTCGATACAGATATTGATGGTGATGGAATCTCAAATGAGTTTGAATTAGCATCCTCAAATGCATTATTCCAGTACGACCCCCTCGACCCTAATTCATATCCCGAAGATTCAGATTTTGATATGATTCCTGATGCAGTTGACTCTGATGATGATAATGATGGGTGGCCCGATTTAGTCGAACTGGACAGAGGAACAGACTCACTCGATTTCAAAAACACACCATTCAATCATTATTTTGGAATAACAACAGGTTTTTTCTATTTGGGAGGTTTTGAATTCACAGACAATTATGACCCCGAGGCAATAGAAATATCTGTTTCTGGTTTACTTGAAGTAGTGACGGAAGAATTGATAATTCCATTATTGCTGGTACCGATTTATTGGTTTATGTTTTATTCACGACGTAAAAAATTCATACAACTATGTAATGAAATCACGCTATGTGAAGAAAAACAATCTTTAAACAAAGTAGAGAAGAACATTAATCAATCAATAGAGGGCCGTAAAATAAAAACTCTCCACGGACTAATTCTTCGAAATAAAATAGAAGAAAAAGAAAATGATTTGAGAATCGAAGAAGAATGAGAACGTATTATTGAGAGATTCTGCGTAATGCGCGCACCATATCAATCCTTGAAACCAAGCCTATTAGGCGGCCATTTTTTGTCACTAGTAAAGCCTCTTCAGTCGTTAACAATTCCCTGGCCCCAGCAATGGAAAGATCATAATTGACTACAACTGCATTTGCCTGCATAACACTTCGAACCGACCCCGTTGTTTGTGCCCCATGAGTTAACAAACTCGCTTCAGAAACTAGGCCAACGGGAGAGCCACTACTCGATATAACAGGCAATTGCGAAACACTTCCACCAATCATTTTGTCAATCGCACTTTGAATAGTATCTTCAGGCGAGAGAGTGATTAATTCTTCAATCATGATGTCGTTAACTGTGTGAGGTTGATTTGGAAACTCTTCTCGGTTTAATGCGCCTACTATTTTTTTCAAAGTAGAAGAGCGCGCATCGACGCTTTCATTCTCAACCTTTGCGATAACAGATTGAGAGATTCCACACAATTCAGATAATTCCGTCTGCGTCAAACCAAGAGATTTGCGACAACGTTTCAATTGCTTGCCACTTGGAATCTCCATATGTTGTGGCAACCGGTCAAGGCAAATTAGTCCACCGCCAATACGGCGTATTATTTTTGCAAAAATTCAAAAAATATTACCAAATTAATCAATTGAAAAGTTAAGACGATATTTTTTCGCCATTTTCTAACAAAACAAATAATTATTTTCTAATATTCAAATCATATGAATAGAAACAATTTGTATTAATGCGCAACCGAATTACATTTCACCATTATTATTGAGCGTATGTTTGATATACCGTCTCGTAAGCCAAGTGTTTGATACCTATGATAGATAAGGCAAAACTGGAATATATCTGGCTTGATGGATACCACCCGACACAAAATATGCGCAGCAAAACTTTGGTGCGCTCAGACTTTACAGGAACACTTGAAGAATGCCCGATGTGGAATTTCGATGGCTCCTCAACAAGACAAGCAGAAGGCAACTCATCCGACTGCCTACTAAAGCCGGTAGCAATTTACCCAGACCCACAACGATACAACGGTTTTCTTGTAATGTGTGAAGTATTGAATCCCGATGGAACTCCTCACCCAAGTAATGGTAGAGCAACAATTCAAGATGATGATGAAGATTTCTGGTTTGGATTCGAGCAGGAATATTTCCTAATGGACACAGATACACAACTGCCTCTTGGTTTCCCAATGGGTGGATACCCAGGGCCGCAAGGAATGTACTATTGTTCAGTTGGCGGTAAGAACACTCATGGTAGATCTTTGGTAGAAGAACACGCAGACCTATGTCTTGATGCAGGAATCAACTTTGAAGGAATCAACCAAGAAGTTGCCTGTGGTCAATGGGAATTCCAAATTTTCGCCAAGGGTGCTAAGAAAGCTGGAGATGAACTTTGGGTTGCCCGATATCTCCTCGACCGACTGACAGAAAGTTACGGTTGCTATATCGAATACCATCCTAAGCCGATAAAGGGCGATTGGAATGGTTCTGGAATGCACGCTAACTTTTCAGATGGAAAAATGCGCGATGTAGGTGGAGAGGAATTGTTCACCAAAATATGCGAAGAATTCGGCAAGAATATCAAGAAGCACATGGATGTTTATGGTGAGTTTAACGACCAAAGATTGACCGGTCTTCATGAGACACAATCGATTGACCAATTTTCCTTTGGCGTATCAGACCGCGGAGCGTCTATCAGAATCCCTGTTACAGTACCTGAAGATGGATGGGTAGGCCGACTTGAAGACCGCCGCCCAGCTTCAAATGGCGACCCCTACAAGATTGGAGCGGTCATCATTGAGACAACCAAGGCATCTTACAACTGATCGTTTGCCGACTTCTCCTCGTTTTTGCGAATGCGCAGAACTCCGAAGAATACAGCGCCGATGACCGATAATGTCATGATATTTGCAGCAACCATAGCAAAAGAGTCTACAAGAATCCCGTAGATGAGCCACATAGTTAGGGCGACTGCAACGACGGCAAATGTAGTCAGCGACAATCCATCATGTCGTTTGTGAACCCATACTTGGATAATTTGTGGAATCCAAGCAACGATTCCAACAACGCCAGCTAGTAAGCCAAGCGCCTCAACCATCATAGTAGCCATGGAGGATGCCGATGGCCCAACCCAAATCAAACCTTGTTTTGTTTAGAACTTGGTTTTTTACCCCATTTTGCCGGCGGCCTTGAAGCAAAAACCTTGTTGATATTGGCCCAATCGACCAGTCTGCGAGTTTGTTCTCCGACAACATGCATTTCCAAATGCAAATCTCTTGCCAAAGTTGCTTCAATATTTTTTGTGCCATGTGATAACTTAACTTGGCTAGGAGTTTTATTGAATATTGAAAAAATACTACGTTTGTGATTTGTTTGTACATTCAAATCACCATCACGTGATTTGAACCAATCATCTATTTCCGAACCGAGTCCCAACTGAATTAGATCGCCTTTCAAAGTCAAACCTCCGTGCAACTCAATCTCATCCCATGTAGAAAATCCTTGTACTGTTTGTAGTAGGTCTTCATTTAATTTTCCAGGCTTAACCGATTCTAATATTTTGATAAATCCTGCCTCATCGACCATTTCTTGTGGGAAATCATCAGGTATTTTTGGCCATTCCAATTTTTGATGAGTCATGGCAACAATCACTCGCACATCTATGCTATCTTCTTTCTTTAATCCCATTCTTTTGTGGTGGATTTTGTTTAACATCCTTGCTTTTCTTGCGATTCTTTCGGCCACAGTACTATGATTGTGCTCACTCCCATTATTGCGGAATTGAATGAATTCGCCACTGCCGTTTATCTCAAATCGTCCCGCCCAATGTTTTTGTTCAACAATGAGCATGGTATTGCCTCCGATAATAACCAAATCAATTTCTCTTCTTCCTCCATCATCGGGGTCAGGAATACGAACAGAGCCAAAAATATGCCAACCGTTCTCTCGCCCAGCAGCACGAGATAATTTTTCTAAACGTAATTCCGCTAACTCTCCAGCGCGATGAATGTCGTCAGGCGGGTGTTTTTTGCAGCGGGTTTTCCACCAACGCATTTGCTGCAAAAATCCCAGAAAAATCCCCCATCCTATCTAAAAAGTTCATCAACAGAGTTGACGATAATATCCGGCTTTTGTTCAGCATCAGAATCCAATCCCTCAACATCAGCCATTGTCGCCTCACCTGAAAGTACCAAGATTCCTACACAACCAGCGCGATTGGCCATTGCGATATCTGTGTATAATCGGTCACCAACCATCGCACAACGAGCAGGGTCTAATCCGAGTTCATTGATTTTATGAAGAATCATTCCAGCATTTGGTTTACCCGTAATGTGAACAGGATCTACGCCAGTGGTCGCTTTGAACATAGCAAGGTATGCGCCAACATCTGGCAGCCCGCCATCAGGACTTGGGCAGACCATATCAGGATGACTTGCTACCAAAGGAACTCCAGCGTGCATGTGAATGCTTGCGGTCATGATTTTCTCATAGGTTAATTCAGTATCATATCCCAATACAACATATTGAGGCTTTTCAGAATCGGTTGTGATTCCAGCATCTTGCATCATTTGAGCCATGCCTTTTGTACCAACCAACCAAGTTTCTGTAATTTCATTTTCATTCAACCAAGAAAGCAAATCATGTGTTGAAAGAAGAATATCTTGTTGCTGGGCAGGGATGCCAAATTTCAACAATTTATCCAAATATTGGCTAACTGAGCGAGAGGAATTATTTGACAAAAAGAAGCGGCGTACACCTTTTTGTTGGCAGCGCTGCAAGAAATCTAACGCTCCCTCAATTAGTTCGCTACCAAGATATATCGTTCCATCCAAGTCTAGGAAAATTGCATCAATCTCTTCTAGACCTTCTTTCATAATACCACCTTAGAACATCAATGTCTTAAACATAAACCATGGAGAATGAAGGTCCTGTTGAGCTTCTTTACTGGCGATCATTTCGGTCATCATTTCCTGAAGTGCTGGTTTTTTACTGGCCTTTTTGACGAACCAATTCAACAACCACGCCTTACGACTTAATTTTTGCATTCTGAATGAATTGATTAGTTCAGGTCCAAGAACCTGCCACAATTCCTTTTGATATTCAAGGTGATTATTGCCTTCGATAATATGGCGGGCAGCCATCTCGCCACTAACCAATGCATTGCCAACCCCTTCGCCACTAAATGGGTCTACAAGAGTTGCAGCATCTCCAACCAATCTGATACCATTCGCGCTTGCTCTTCGTGGTTGGTTTTCTTCAGATTTTCGCGGAGAACCGAAAGGTAATTGCCAACCCTTCGATGTTTTCGGAACAATAGTTGCATTTGCAAAACGCTCTTTGAATAGTGGATGGTTTGCTATTACATCAGCCTGCATTGCCTTCAATTTTTTCTTTTGCTTATCCATCAAGGACATTACCATGCCAATTCCAACATTGACAACTCCTTCCGATACAGGGAATAGCCAAAAGTATCCAGGAATTACAGTATCAACAAAGTGAATTTCAATATCTCCAGATGAATGTTCAATATCTTTTACACCAGTCCAATATTCTCTATATCCTGCACAATAATGTGTTCGGTCAACCATTTTTTCTGAATATGTATCCTCGACCAAACTCACTGCTACGGGGCAACGATATCCTGCTGCACCAACTAATTGACGAGAATTAAAAGTGAATTCATCTCCATCACGCCCTCCGACTCTAACCTTGACTCCGCAAGCATGTCGAGCCTCCTTTGATCCAGAGCCAGGGTCATTTCCTCCATTTCCATCATCATAGAGAACTTCTCTTACCTCGCCACCTTGTAATACCGTTCCGCCAGCTTCACGCACTAGTTTTTGACAAGCATCGAATAACAAATAATCAAATTGGGCGCGAGGTTGAGAATAACCAGCCTCCATTTTTTCAACTTCTTCTTCGGGAAGAGGAACTCTCACGATGTGTCCCTTAGGACTTGAGAATTTTATCCCAGTAACGCGGAAATGCGGAGTTGATTCGAGAATTTCTTTAACACCCAACTCCTTAACATGTCCGAGTGATTTCCCACCAACCGCATCACCACATATTTTGTCGCGTGGCCAAACGTTCTTTTCGATGAATAAAACCTTCTTGCCACCTTTGGCAAGATATCCCGCCGCAGATGAACCACCAGGACCTCCACCAACTACAATGGCATCAAAACTAGCATTGTTTTCAGGCGGAGAGCCACTGTCAATTGGCTGCTCCCACATGTGAGCGGAGGTCTCATTCTCACCGGTCATATTAATCACAGAACACATTCACCCCTTGAGCCTATTCGTCGCTAACAATGGGTGAGTAAGATAATGAAACTATCATTCACATGCCGAATAACTGCTCTTCTCAAAACATATCTGTTTCAAAATGGTAATTTCTTATTGAGTCTCTCAGTCATCTCGAGATACCTATCAGCATGTTCGGTATTTGGATAATTAATCACAAATTGCCAATAACGCCATGCAGCGATTGAAAGAGTTGCTAGCCGATGTAAATCAGGCAATGCATTTGTTTCCGCATCACTCAGAGTTCTTACCGATTGATAACCTGCTAGTATAGAATGCCAGCGTTCAGCCACTGGTAGGCCATTTTCCCAACCAAATCCAACAAAAGTCATCACTAAATCGAAAGCCAGGACATCATAGCACATTTCTTCAAAATCAAGTAAAGATTTGACCTTGTCTTTAGTTCCGATTACATTGTCTGGAAATAAATCTCCATGAATAATTCCCTTTGGTAGATCCTCTCCAATATTTTCACTTAGAACAGCACTCTCTGATTTTAGCATTTTTAGAAAATCAGTCCAGCCATGTTTTTCATTGGCAATTGAAAATAATTTCTCAAAAAGAGTATTACCCATTGAGAAATTATTTCTTAAATTCTTAGGAGGGGCGACCAGATGTAGCTTTGCTTGAGTCGCTCCAAGCGAATAAAGAGAAGAATGATCGTGCCCTAACCACTGCCCATCTATGAAGGGCAGAAGAGTCCATGCTAAGCCATCTTTAACCATCATTAACTTTCCATCATTAAACTTGATAGGAGGTGGCGTTGGGACTCCATTTTCTGATAAATATGATGTCATTGAGAGCAGATATTCCACATCTTCTAACGATTGTTCATTCCAAATCTTTAGTACTAATTTTGTATTATCTCTTAGAGTCAAAATATAGTTAGAATTAGCCCATCCCCCTGCTAACTTTTCAATTGTAAGTAACTCAGACAAACCCGCAACTTCGACCACCGCTGAAGCGTCATCAAGTGATACTTCTGTGTAAGCCATAAATCTCACCAACTGCGTTTTCTTTTTCTTTTTATCTATCGGAATGAAGAAGCAGAACCTTCAAATTCGTAAAACGAAACCATCGTTTGAGTTCCCGAAACACCTGGTACCTTGCTTAATTGGTCGAGAATAGCATCTCCCAAAGTGTCCATAGACGAAGCGACTACTTCGACCAATAAATCCCAATCTCCAGTGATTATGCTAACTCTAATGCAAAACGGTAAAGCGATTAGTTGTTCAGCGACATCTCTTCTATCAACCTGCCCTCTTTCACATCGAATGAAAATAAAAGCACGCAACTCCAAACCCACAGCACGTGGATCGCGTTGAATGGTAAATCGCTTGATAACACCCTTTTCTTTGAGGCGCCGAATTCTATCGTGGACAGTAACGCGAGGCAGGGAAAGTGAATCAGCAATCGCTTGAGTTCCCTTTCGTGAGTCAATTTCTAGGCTTTGCAAAATCGCTTCATCCTTTTCATCCAATTCGGTTGCCATTATTTCGCCGATGCGTCGGAACATTTCAACACTTCCGACATATTGACGGTATTTTACAACCAATAACTGTATTTTGCCGACGACTTTGATAAAATTTAACCGTATCGTTGATGGACTACGAACACTTCAAGGTAATTGGGAGTAATATGACCGACGAAACTAATTTATCCGGATTTGGCAGCAAGGCAGTACACAGTGGAACAAATCACATTGGAGATGCTGTAAATACTCCTATTTTCCAATCATCAACATACAAACTAACCGATGAAAGATATGCAGGTTGGGCAGCAGGTGCACAACACACTCTACTCTATGCCAGACTCTCTTCAGTCAATTCCGATGCAGTTGCAGCAAAATTATGTGCGATGGAAGGTGGCGAGGATGCAGAAACATTTTCATCGGGAATGGGGGCAATATCCACGACTCTTGTTTCACTACTGAGTAATGGCGATCATATTGTAGCAAGCACTGATGTGTATGGTGGAACATATGGTTTGATGACCGAAGAACTTCCAAGGTTCGGCATCTCTACAACAATGGCCGATATGCGAGACCCAGCATCATATGAGGCAGCAATTCAAGAAAACACCAAAATTCTCTACATTGAAACTCTCACAAATCCAGTTTTGAAAGTGTGCGATATTCCAGCGATGGTAGAAATCGCAAAGAGACATAATCTATTGTGCATCGTCGACAATACATTTGCCTCACCTTGGGCTTGTACTCCTCTTGCAATGGGTGCAGATTTAGTAATTCATTCAACAACCAAATATCTTGGTGGCCACTCTGATATTATTGGTGGAGCTGTTATTGGTTCCAAAGAACTAATCAGTGAAATATTCCAAAGAAAAGTGCACTTTGGAGCTTGCCCAGACCCTCACAACTGCTACCTCCTTGAGAGGGGTATGCGAACGTTAGATGTTAGGATGCCAAGGTTATGTGAAAATGCCGCAACAATTGCTTCACGCTTAGAAAACCATCCAATGATAGAACTTGTTTACCACACTTCCTTAGCATCACATCCTGATTACGATGTCGCCCAAAGAGTAATGCCAAACGGTAGTGGAATGGTTGCCTTTGTAGTAAAAGGGGGAGACGATGCAGCATTGAAGTTCATGCGAGGACTTTCGGTAATATACGAAGCGACAAGTCTTGGCGGCGTTGAATCATTGATTGAATGCCCGTTTAATTCAAGCCACATGATGATCCCAGAAGATGTAAGACATGCTGCAGGACTTGTTCCTGGGTTTGTCAGAATGAGTATTGGAATCGAAAGCATCGAAGACCTGTGGGCAGATATTGAGCGTGGTTTGGCTAATATCTAAATCTGTTTTTCAGCGCAATGCAATAATGAATCCACATCTACTCAAGAAAATAACATTTTTTCTTGTAACAGAAAAATTGTTCCTAGGCATTAACTCTGCAAACCCAACTTTGGGCATTATTTTGCATTAATAACTCTAAAAACCCCCGAATTGGCTCAAAAACCCAAGTAAAACATATTACATTAGGTGTGTTTTACTACACCGGCATTTCCATAATCCTCCGAAAACCCTCATTTTAGCGCACTTTTTCGTCGGTGGTATTATAAGTGGTTCAAATGAACTTGCAACTGCTCTCAACAGAGGGGGATAAAATACATGGAAATGGATTGGAAAGGAAATATGGCTGAGCTCGGAGGCGCATTTATGCTCTCTTGGGTAGTATTAGGAATGAGCGGAAGTGGCGTTGGGACACTTATTGGAGCGGCAACTCTAGCAGTTGCTTGGATGGCGTTTAGTGGCGCACATCTACTACCAATAGTGACTTGGTGTCACATGATGACTGGCGACTTGGCAGACCAAGATAACTGGATGAACAACGGTATGCGTTTGGTATTCCAAGCACTTGGAGCATTAGCTGCAGTATTGTTGGCGACAGAAGCAGGTTCGATGGAAGGATTACCTGATTTCGTACATTCTGAGATGTGGGTAGCAACAATGGGTGACCAAATGTGGGCAGTCATTGGAATGATGGCAGCAGGTGCAGTATGGTGGCAAATCCACACACGCTGCAACTCAGAATGGGCAAGCGCATTCGCACTGATGGCACTTGGTGGAGCAATGACTCTAGATGGTGCACATCAGATGGGCTCAATGTTAGCCGATGGTGGAACACAGGTAGCAGACGTTGCAGTAGACTGGATCATGAACGGCCTAGTAGTCGGTCTTGGTGCATTACTCGGTATGAAAATCGATGAAATGATTCCAGACGGCGACGACGCAAGCGCTGAGTGAACTTAGTCAATAACGCTCGAAAGTAGTGCATAGCACTACTTCCCGATGAAGTATGGGGGCATGTCTGCGGACATGTCCCTGTGCGCCATTTTGGTAACAAGATGGTTTCTTTCTTCTTACAAAGTCAACAATACTAGACTTTGCTTTTATTCTAAGCACTACCGGTTATTGTTTTCAATTGCTGTAGTGCTTGTTGCCATTGTTCTCTTAGTGAATCAACTTCACTTTGTTCACATTTCAGTAGTTCAACGCCACACTTGTGTAATTCCTTGGTAGCGCCAAGCCAAGCACCTGCTTTATCGCGTGCATTTGATTCAAAGTGCCATTCTTGTCCACGTGAGCGGTCAACGGTTAGTAACCAAGTCCATGCAGCAGCGGCATTATCAATACCGGAATGACGCCCAGTAGCGATTCTTTCTGCTTTACCAGGCCCTTCTAACAATCCGGTTAGCAATAGATCATGAATCATCCCCACAGGGCCTTCAATAGAACCGCGACGGGTAGGGAATCTTGCTACATCTTGAGCAGCCTTTCTTGCAGAATCCAATCCCTTGAGGAATGTACCAAACGGTTTTGGTTTGCTTACTTGGGCCTGCCAAATCTCTTCAGCCTCTTCACCTTCAATACCAAGGCTTGCTAAACCGTCCAGCCCCCATTTTTCCCACAAATTTTTGAGAATATCTCCACACGATGCACCGGTTAATATCTCAAGTGCCGCGGCTTTACGAATCGAAGTACCACCTCTTGAATCAATACGTAATCCTTCACCATCATCCGGCCCATCACTAACTGAGGCAAATAGTACGTGTGCGGTTAGGTTTCTTTCATCATCAGAACCAGCAACATCTGAAAGAACTCCTTCGATTGATTGCAAAGACTCCCCTGCTACCCATTTGTCACCGATAACCAAACCGGTCTCGATGCTATCCAATACAGTTCTGCGTATTGCAGTTGCAATCATGCCCTCGTTCATCGAGAGACCTTGCCAAGCATCTATGATTTTGTCAATACCCTCGCCCGCAGATTCCGGTAAACTTTGACCTTGCGGCCAACCTTCTGGAGTCCATCTCGCATCGATTGTAAGAATAGAAGGTAGGAAAGGTGGTAGCATAGAAAGCGCAAGGTGGTGGATAAAAGACGAATCTTTCTTCTTTGAGTTCTCTAATGCAGTTAGGCCAATAGCCAAAATTGGCCCATGATTGAAAGTCATTCTAACATATCCATCTGTAGTATTGTCGCCAGCGACAACTGTGGCAGCATCAAGGTCTTTAGTGACCCAAACTACTCTACCATCAATTTCATTTTCAACGAAATCAAATCTTGAGCGAGAAAGAACATCTGCTAACCATTCTGCCGGAGGGTTAGGATTCTTTCCAGTACAGACAAACCCTCCTTTCCAAGTAAAGAAATACATTCCTTTTTTTGCGTGATTTTCCCATGGTAACATTCTCAGAGTTAGGTGATTGAAATTTTGAAGGCCTGCAAGGTACCCTTGGTTTCCATCACCTCTTCGGATAAATGATGCAGCTCCAAACGAGGCTGAACTAAAATTTCCAACCATCGTTATCTCTTCATCATGGGCGGCGTGTAGAGAGCCTGCAAACGCCTTGGCAACAGGATCACCACTTCTCGCCATCATTCTCTTAGATAGCCAAGCGACATCGTTCTTCTTGGAGATTATTTTGTCAAGTTCTTTCATTGTTTTTGACACAGAGTCTGAAGAAAACCATGATTTCTTTCCTTTCCAAGTTAATTGTGGCAGGTGTGCATATGGTGTTTCAAGCAGATGTTGCAATTGTTTTTTCATCTTTCCAGCAGTTTCTTTGTTGGCTTGTTTTGTGCCACGCATACGAATACTCTGCTTTTTTTGTCCAGGAAATTCAACTTTGGAAGGTCCTGCCATATTATCCGCCCAAGCAAAGCCAAATCGGCACCCCGTTTGAGCCCTTCGCGCAAATAACTGAATGCGAGCAATCAAGAAGTGGCCACTTCTTGCATCAAATAACAGGGAGATGACAATGGTTGAAGTGACCCTACTCGGAGTTGCCCAAGACGGCGCACGCCCTCAAGCAGGTTGCATTCAACCATGCTGTTCAGGTCTGACAGCAGAAGACACAATGTATCCTGTATCATTAGGAATTGTCGATGATGAAGGCGAGGGACATTTGATTGAGGCCAGCCGCTATCTAGGAGAACAATTTCGTATTTGGGGCGCTCCTTCTCTTGAATCACTTTGGCTAACCCATGCACACTTTGGCCATGTTGATGGCCTTGGGCTATTCGGCAAAGAAACAATGGCTAGCAGAGATATTGATCTTCACGTTTCCGATGAGATGTTTCATTTGATTGAAGAAACCCCACAATGGGCTATCATGTTGAAGCAAGGAGTGTTTAGAGACAGTGTTTTCCAAAATGGACAGCACATATATATCAACGGACAACTTTCAATCACTCCGATAAAAGTGCCACACCGAGATGAACTTTCAGATATGCACGCATTTTTGATTTGTGGGCCAAAAAAGAGGCTGTTATTCCTACCAGACCATGACTCATGGCAACAAACACTCGAATTTCATCATCAACCAGATATTCGTAGTTGGCTTAGTTATCTGCAAGTTGACATCGCATTATTGGACGGTACTTTTTGGTCCATGGATGAATTGGGGGGGCGGTCACAGGAACACGTACCACATCCACCGGTGAAGCAAACATTACAGATGTTGGGTGAAAGAAAAGTTGGAGATCCAGAGATAATATTTATTCATTTGAATCATACAAATCCATTGTATGATGAATCAAGCCCAGCCTATGAAGAAGTAATCAGTAATGGCTGGCAAGTAGGAGTGCAAGGCCAAACTTTCATTCTTTAACTTCAGCGATGGTGTAGTCTAATACTATCAGTTCAATGGAATAGTCAACGTTTTCACCATTATCGGTATGTTGGCAACCAGCACCACCGCCCGAAGCCACATCAACCGAAATCTCGATTGAATAATCGCCAAGGCCAGCACCATTAGAATCAAGTCCAGCCATGATATCGGCTTTTGTAACATTGGACACATTGCCAATCATCGAAGCATCATACCATTCAACCAATGTTTCATGAGAGGCAGGAGAGCCGTCTTGATTTTGACCACTTCCAGTTCCATTGAATGTGGAATGAGCTAAAAATCCAGTGATTGTATCAGATTCTGTATCTGTTGCTCCTGGTGCCAAACAGCCGAAGCCTGAACTGCTTTCATCTTCTGAATAAGTCATTACAATCTTTGCTCCAACGATGTTCATCGCATCAGCGCCACTGAGAGAATCTGTTGACAAATCAAGTGCGAACGTACCCCCGTCGTCAATGTATTCTCCACCACTATCAAGCACAATAGTTTCGAAATTTGCAGTTACATTGTATGTTCCAGCCACACCCTGTGATTCAGACTTATCCGGTGCAAAGGCGTAGTATGAAGCCTCAACTGAAGCGGTAAGGAAAAGGACCACTACACCTGCAATAGTCATAGTTTTTCTAGCGGGAATAGCAAATCGTCCAAGCGAATTATTTGAGGATTGTTCGCGGAAATTACACATTATGAAATGCGCAGCGAAAGCAGCACCCATTCCCGGTATTGAAGGGAATACTCCATCCGCTCCACTAACCGATTTCCAATCCATAATCGCAGGGAGTATGGACCAGACGATGACCGCGCTAAAAGCCGAGACCATCATTGTAATCGAATGTGTAGAATCAGGTTTGTAACCCATCCAACGAATAATCAGTAAAGGAACGAAGATACTACCAAGGCCATAGACTGCTAATACTACTAATTTGAATACAGAATCTCCGCCTGGGATGTAAAGTCCACCCACTGAAATTGCAGTAGCAAAAGCAGCAACAACTAAAGTGACTTTCTTTGTTGTTTTGTGGTCCTCTCGCCACTCCGGTTTGATATCATCAGTAATAGCCGCAGTACAAGCAAGAACTTGGCTATCAGCAGTTGACATTGTAGCAGCAAAGATGGATGCTAGAATCATACCGATACCAATAGCAGGCATTGTTTCCATCGCCAACATTGGCAGGCCAAGTTCTGGATCAAAATCACCGGAGTTAAACAAAACGCGACTGGCCAATCCGATAAAAGTAATCAAAATTATGAACGGAGTTTGCCAAACGAAAAACCAAACCATAGCCTGCTTTCGGTCATTATCGGTATCAAGAGTCATAATTCTAGAAACAACTTGCGGCTGTCCCGCCACAGCCAATCCTCCGAAGAAGAATGCCAATACCCACATCGAAAAGCCAAACATTAGATTTGGCGGCATTATATTTGTCAAAGCAGGGTCCTGTGAATATAATCCTGCATCAAGGCCACTGAATCCGCCAACTTCTCCCAATGCAATCCAGCAAAGAATAAGTGAACCAACAATCATGACGCATGACTGAATTGCATCCGTCCAAATTGAAGCACGAATACCTCCTGCATAACAATAGGCAACAACAAGAACAAAACCAATCAATATTCCAATGAGTTCATCCCACCCCAACATCACAAACAATGCCTTTCCACCCGACGTAAGTTGGGCTGCAGCATATATGCTTAGGAATAATACTGAAAGAATTGCCGCTAGTTTTGCTTCTGGCGCACCCGCTTTTTCAGCAACAAGAGATGAAAGAGAGCGAACGTTTCTCTCTTGACCTTCTTCGTGGATGAATTTGTATAACCATGCCCATGCGATTAATTGCCCTAAAGTAGATGCAACAGCCATCCAAATTATGTTATATCCCATCATGTAAGTAAATCCAACAGCACCAATGAACATGTAGCCAGAATTCCAGGTGCTCACCGCAGATAATGCTGCTAAAGCAGGATGCATTCCTCTTCCTGCCACAAGATAATCGTCAGTAGTATCTTTCTTGACACGCATGCTGGCCAAACCAACACCCGCAAATAGGCCTAAGAAAAACAGGAAAGAAATAAGAATGCCAATTTCCATAAAAACCCCTCCCCTATTGCCAGCGAAGAAGTGCCTTTTCTTCAACATCACTCATATTTCCGAGGAATACTAAGCAGTTCATGCTCCCACCATTTATTTGCGAAAGCGCTTCTAAGTTGGTAGACACGATGTTCTGTGAAGGCGTACCCATATCACTGCAAAGAACTACACGAAAATCATTCAGTGGAATATTTAGAATGGTTCTCAACGATTCAATCTTGAACGCATCGTACGGAGAATCATTCAATAAATCATCAAAATTATTCTTTAATTTATCAATCATTGAAACTACAGATTGAACAGCATCAGCAGGCATCATCGGTTTCTGTTGTCCAGTTCCAGCCCCCGTCGGGTCCAAGTCTAGAAGGGCTAAGGTGTGCTGGCCAAGACTCATATTCATCGCAATTACTTCGAGAGGAGATGTTGCAACCCACCCACCATAGGGGTATGTCAGAGTTGTTTGTCTGCCAAATTTGTAATTGGATAATCCAAGGGCACCGGTGACAATAGTTGTAATAGAGATCCCATGGAATGTAATACACTCAATACCTGCTTCAGCAGCTTGTAATTGTAAATCCACATGCGTTGTTGCCTGTAATGGGTCGCCAACGACCAATAAACCAACCAATGAATTCTTTGCCATTTCCAACAATAGTTCTGGAGTTTCAATTTCCGGCCTCATCACTTTAGTGATTTCACCACATTCAGCCTCAAGTAAATCTAATTCATTCTGTGGCCACAACGCAGTATATGCTTCATAGCGTAGAGTATCACATAACTTAGCAGCCTGCTTAGCCTCAATTGTCATTGAAGAGAATTTTCCAGGACCCATTCCAATTAGAATGAGGCCTGTTTTTGGTAAATTGAGAGAATCGCTAACCTCCGTCATCCTCAAACCCCCCAGTCGCTTGGATGTAGCGAGGGACATGCGTCATTTGAGTGTGCCGAGCGCGCAAACCCAAACATGGTTGGACTTTTGCAAGTCTAATGGCTGGTTGCAAAGCGAGGCTGGAGTTCTACCATTAGATGGTGGCAGAAAGGGCATTCCGCTATTGGATAATGCTCCAAGTGCTGGAGATTCAGTATGGCAAGGAATGCCAGAAACAATTGCACAAGGTCAAGTAAAAGGACCATCGCATTGGACTCAGAGGTTGGATGCTGAAACATTTCAACAAATGGAAGGGTCATGGCCAACTGCATTTGAAGTACAAGGCGATTTACAAATAGTAAAAATAGAGCCTGAGATTCAACAATTTGAGAATAAAATAGCCGAAGCGATGTTACAACAGTCACCAAATATCCGGGCAATATGTGCTGATGAAGGAGTTCAAGGCGACTATAGAATTAGAAAATTACGAGTAATTGAAAGCCGAGATGGCGATGATTCAACACTTACAAGAATTAGAGAAAATGGCTATTCGTTATGGGTAGATCCAACCAAAGTATATTTCTCAATACGGCTTTCAACTCAAAGAACCAATACCGCAATCAGTGCAAAAAAACTCTCAAAGAGGCTTGGTCGAGGAATTGTAGTTTGTGACCCATACGCTGGAGTAGGACCTAGTATGGGGGCTTTGTTAACCGGGCAAGAATTGCTGTCCGGATATCATGTGGGAGACCTTAACCCCGAAGCGGTTGAATTACTGGTAATGAATATTGAACACCTTGTTTCCAAATCTCCAAATGATACTTTTTCCCCCGCAACAATCAGGTGCGCAGATGCTACAGAATGGGCATCAGATGCCGAATTAGTCGGAAGTTGTGATTTATTATTGGTTAATTTGCCACACGATAGCATAGGCCATTTACCCAAACTAATTCCATTATTGAGAAAGGGCGACATTACTCTATTACGTGGATGGGCTATCATTGAAAGAGACGAATTAGATTCACAAAAACAATTGATTATTGATGCGGTTGAAAACTCAGCAGCAATGATTGAATCGGTTACTATTGAAGAGATAAAAGGATTCTCATCCAGCAAATGTTTTGCTTGTTTTGAAGTATGGTTGTCTAGGCCTATCTGAGCGTTTAGTTCATCAAGCAGTTGCACTTGGCCTGTAACATGGGGAACAAAGTTCAATGCAAGTGCGGAGTCACAATTGATCTCACTGGAGTAATTCCAAGAAAGGATGGAACTAAGGTATGGTGTCGCGTTTGCGGGACAACAACCGTTCACCATCTAAACAATTAATTTCTAATCGTAGCAAAGAAATAAAGAAATCAAACGATTTCAATTTCATCTTCGCCCATTAATTTTCGCCATGCTGCAAGCCCGAACAGGGTGAGAATCTCGACAATTCCAACTGGAGCAGGTAGCAGTGATGCATCGCTTGGAAGGTTTGTTTCAGGGTCTTCAATTCCAGGGAATTCAGATGCATTGTATGAATCTTCATAGATCATAAACCAATCTAAATCTCTAGGAATAGTTGCACTCATATGTTCATGGTCTTGCTGATTGACCAAGAAATCATCTTCAATTCTAATTCCAAACCACCCTTCAAGGTAAATACCTGGCTCAATTGTAATTGCATCGTAAATTGCTAGTGGTTGCTGGTTGTAGGATAATCCGAATAAGGGGTCATCAGTTCCACTTGAAAGGAGAGGTGGTTCGTGAACACACACTCCAAAACCATGACCGAGTGAATGGATGAAGTACTCTCCAAAGCCTTCTTCCTCAATATGTGTGCGAGCAATATCGTCTAATGTCCACGCTGGAGTCCCGGCTTCAATTAACGGGAAAGTCAAATTTTGCGCATCATAAATTGCATTATATGCTTTGATTATTGTTTCATTTTCTGTTCCGCCAACAGCATAAGTTCGTGTAATATCACTAACCCAATCATTCACTCTTGCACCCAAATCAACTACGACAATATCACCTATCATCACCTGCTTTGGTCCAGCACCAGCATTTTCAGGGTCGCCGTGAGGAATTGCGCCATTGGCGCCAGAGGCAACGATTGTTTCAAAAGACGGCCAATTTGGATTGGAGCCATTTTCTATCATAGCGCGGTCAATTTCATCTGCAATTTGCCGTTCAGTCATATTAGCGCCCATCAATACCATCCACAATTGGCCGCGCGCTACTTCTTGACCGATTCCGGCAATACGTACGGTTTCACGAATTGAATCATCTTTATTTGGGGAAATGCCCGTTGGAGATGGTAATTGACCATTCGCAATACGTGCAGCTTCAGTTTCACAGGCGCTTACTGTTGGCAATGAAGACACCAATAATAGTGCGACAAAAGAAAGCGCAAGCACCTTTCGCATAGTTTGTCCTATCGCTAATCCTTTTTGAAATCGCCTACTTCATTCATCTTTCTACAAGCGTCATATTGATGGGCGGCTTTCCACACCGATACAATATGAGCGAAGCCCCACTGGTCATTGATGTAGTTGATAACGGCGGCCAATGGACTCATCGTGAATGGCGAATGTTACGCTATCTCAAAGTAGATACTCAAATTATTGAAAATAACACGCCGATTGAAGATCTACGTCAAGTGGATGGAATCATCCTATCCGGCGGCGCAGCAAGAGTTGGATTAACAGGTGAATTAGGCAACTGTGGAGCGTATCTCGAATTAGATGTCCCAATTCTTGGAATATGTGCTGGTCATCAATTCATGGCCCGGTATTACGGAGGAGATGCACGCGAGTCCCCTGAACCAGAATACGGAGCAATGCAGATAGAATTACAAAACGGTGGCGGGAAAATTTTCGCAGGTACAAATGATACCCAAACAGTTTGGGAGTCACATAATGATGAGGTCCATCTATTACCACCGGGATTCTTCGTAACAGCAAATAGCCCATCTTGTCAAATCCAAGGAATGGAGAATGAAAAGGGAGACCGATTCGGACTTCAGTTCCATCCAGAAGTTAATGACTCAGAATTCGGCAAAGAAATGTTTGACAACTTTGTTGCAGTTTGCCGAGAAGCAAGAGATTCAAATTGAATCAAACTTTGAAATTAGCTTGTCTGGTTAACATTACTATTCGCATACTGTGTTCAAGCATAGCAGCATTTGCCCATGCTTGGTCCAAATCAGCACCGACTGCATAAGCGCCATTGCCACGAATAACGACACAACGCATTCCACCTTGTTTCAAAGCCTCAGCAACTTGTCGTAGGAAGTTTTCAGGATTTTCATCATCAGGATCAACAATGATAATTTTGCCAATTTGTTTCTTACCAACTTCATCAATTGGCTGAACTAAAATAAGATCCTTTTCACAACCCATGGCCGTAGTATATGCTCCAAAGGAATGGATAACTGCAGCAGGTCCACCGGTGACCAAACTGACCGAAGCCAGTAATACTTCCAAAATTCTCCATTCTTCAGGTGCGCCCCGAGGTGCTCCAGAACCAAGTTTTGCAGCACACAATCCTCTTTCGTCAAGGCGAGGTAGCAAAGTCATGTGTTTGGTGGAGACCATAACGCCAGGTTGGTCAGGATGCAACATTGCAATGGCGCCCATATTTGCACGAATCAATAATTCTCTATCCAATTGACGTGCCAAACGGGCAAAATCTCCAACAATATATGCAGGTACGATAATTTCTTCCAATACCGCTGGAGGCATAGGAGGTGCTTCCATCTCTTCGATTACTTCAGCAGCACCTGCCATAGAACGGCGTAGGCGGGCAATTTCAGCATTAAGACGAGCAACTTCTAACTCCGCTTCAGCAGAATCAGGTTCAGAAATCGGTTCAGGTTCTTCCACAGTTTCTTCAACCACCGGCTCAGCCACTTCTTCTACAGGTTCAGGCTCTTC
>ERZ1047985.361-NODE-361-length-36516-cov-16.305230_pt1 | contig 36516 bp, 42 predicted proteins | sample MGYA00383097_ERZ1047985 | MGnify/ENA primary metagenome ERZ1047985 (study PRJEB29581, sample SAMEA5548367) | metagenome | biome: marine; feature: coastal; material: water | depth 50 m | study: Short-term variability in the microbial, nano- and picoplankton...
CTTCAACTGATTTTGAAGTACCATAATCCTTTGGTTTACTTCTAACATAGATTAGAGGTTTAACTGTTTCAATGGCTAACGCTGATGCAATTACTAATCCACCTGTTGGAACTGAAACAATTGAATCAAATTTTTCTAATCCGATGTTTTGAGCGATCTCATTTTCTAGATATTTTACCATCTCTCTAAATTTATGGGGATAACTTGGTACTAATCTTAAATCTACATAGTATGAACTCTTTTTTCCGCTAGCAAGTGTAAAGTCTCCAAATTTTATAATACCATTTTGGTGCAAAAATGTTGTAAACTCTTTTACAAATTCCATATCAAATTTAATTACATTGTATTTATTTTGGTTTGTATTGAGAATGAATTATGCCTGAAATTTGGTTGAATTATGGAATTACCGACGTTGTTTTGGATATTAAAGCAGAAAATTTAGAGCAAAAAATAGATTCTGATGGTAAAATTTTGGATGATTTAGAAATCAATGAAAAACTCAACACTCTTGATTTTTCAAAACCAATGGAACTTGTGGTCTTACATAATTCAAAGGCTATCCAAAAAATCATTTCATCTATTTTCACTTTGTGTGAACAAAAATCTAAACCATTTCCAAAAATTTTAACAGATAAAAAAATTCTAAATTTGGTTAAATCGGGTTTACCTGAAGGAAGCTCAATAAACGAATTTGATGATGTTAGTATAGAAAATTCTAACCTCATTTTTATGGGTGAAATGGAATTTGATGGATTATTTGGTTATGAAACAATTTCTACACGTTTAATCAAAAAATTTGGTACGGATTCTATGCTTTCTGCATATGCAAAAAGAAATGGAAATCTCCCAGTGCCTGGACAATATCCTGAAAGTTTACAAGAAGCAAAAAAATTCTCGGATAATTTTGAAATTCAAGGAATTGAAATAATTGCAAATTCACAAGGTATTATTGATTTTACTATTGATCATCCATCAAAGACTCTTTCTACAACAAAGTTTTTAGAAAATAATTCGATTAAAGATTTAGGTCAACATAAAACAATGATAATCAGCACTGGAAAAGATGCTAGTAATGATACTCTTGGAAAATCTCTTTCTTCACTTTGGAATTGTTCAAATGCAATTAAAAATAATGGACTTGCAATTTTGGTGGCAGAATGTAAAGGTGGGGTAGGTTCTGATGCAATTCAACAATATATTGAAGATAGATTAACTTTAGAACAACTTCGAAACCCTACAAAATACATCAGTGGAATGGAAGATCTATTGTTTCTTTCAGAAATTCAAAAGAATTTTCAAATTGGATTAGTTTCAATACTTCCTGAGTTTTATGTAAAGAAACTTGATGTAATTTCTTTACCTGGAATAAAAAATTCTATGGATTATATTCTAAAAACTCAAGGAGCACGACAAAAAGTTTCAGTAGTTACAGATGGTGCTAGACTTTTACTAAGGTAAAAAATTTGGTAAAAAGTTTGTTGGTAATGGTGCACATAAAATTGCTAATCCAATAATTCCAATGTATGCAATTTTTCTATTTCTTGAAAGTGGTGATACATCATCAAGTGGTGATGCACTAGGATTTCTTGAACTCATTACAAAAATCAATATTGCCATTATCCAGTAATTTAACAAAACAAGAATTACCATACTTCCATAAGTTGCATATCTGTGTAATTTTGGACCCAGTAATGTTCTGGCCATATGTCCTCCATCTAATTGCCATGCAGGAAGTAAATTCAGAAATGTAATTAAAAACCCAATCCATGCTGCAAACATTACTGGTGTCATAATTACTTCATGACCTGGTACTCCTTTGCCAAATAATGCCAAACTAGCAGTCATTAGTAATGGCTCTCCCCATCCCCATTCCGTGAGCCTAGAGTCTGCAAACATCCCAGCAGCTATGTCTTGATCTAAAATTGGTGCAGTATATGCCCCATAAATTGAAACTATTACTGCAATTATTAATCCCGCAATGGGACCTGCAATTGCTACATCAAATAATATTTCTCGGTTAATTGTTAATCCTCGTGATTGAATGAAAGCACCAAATGTTGGAATCCCGATAACAGGTAATCCTGGAATAAAAAATGGCCAAGTTGTTTTCAACCCATGTGCTTTGGCAGCAATAATGTGACCTAGTTCATGAATTCCTAAAATTCCTAATAATGATAATGTGTAAACCCCTGCCATTTCTAAAGGATCTCCAATCTCTACAATTGAGTTTGTTCCAGATGTTCTAAAGTATCCATCAATCATTACAAATGAAATAACTACTGCAAACAAAATTCGAGGAGTCCATGATGAATTCATCCATTTTCTCTGTTTTTTTGGAGTAAATTTTTGAATGATGATATATTTTCCATCATTCATTTTTTCTAATTTGCAAGCAAAACTCATATTTTCTAATTTTCTCGCCAAATCTTCAAATTTTGATTTAAATTCAAAATCCTCAATTCTAAACTCCAATGAAAATTGCGTTTTTGTAAAATCACTAACATCGAATATGGAATTTACTAATGAAATAACCCCTTCTTGTGAGTCTTCTTCCATATTCCTTTGAACTATTCTTTCTATTAATGGTCTTTTGGTTTAAAATTAAATATTGATACTTGTATTGAATTTCATGCAAGTAATTCTAAGAAGTGTCGGTGACTGTAACATACGACGAGCAGAACCAAGCGATCTGATATCTGTTATGGAAATTAATCTGAAAACTCTTCCTGAACATTATTCTGATTATTTTTATGAATCCTTGTTAGCTGAATTGCCTGAGGCATTTATTGTTGCTGAAGTTGGAGGAAAACATATTGGTTACATCATGTGTAAAACCGAATTTGGGTTTTCCAATTTTAAGAAATTAGGTTTTGTTAAAAAAGGCCATGTTGTTTCTATTGCAGTCATTGATGAATATAGAAAAAAAGGTATAGGGAGTGCACTTGTTGAAGAATCTGTAAATGGCGTAAAAATACGAAATTGTGATGAATTCTATTTAGAAGTTAGATGTAGTAATAATGAGGCTGTGAGATTATATGAAAAATTTGGGTTTGTAATTAAACAGCAACTAAATGCATATTATCGAGATGGTGAAGATGCATATCTTATGGCAATTGAATTAGATTAGTTCAAACCAATAAATAACTCGCAAAAAGTTTTTCGCCATGGATAAACGCAAAGGTATGGGAATTGCCATTTTCATGCTTTGCATTGGTGGTTTTTTCCTTTATGCATATTTGTTAATGCTTTCAGAATGGAGTCCAATTGTATTACAATTATCTGTGTTAATGATTGCTGGAGGAATACTTGGTGTTGTTGCATGGATTGGATATGTGATGGCAACAACAAAACCTTCATCGGCATCAATCACATCTGATGACTAATCTATTTAGAAATTCTTACATCTACCACAGTTTGATAATATCTCGGACCTACTGCTCTTACAATTTTAGAAGTTAGGATTTCTGATTGGATTGGAGTGATCTGAAGAAAATGTTCTTCTGATAGTTTTCCTGCATCTGATTTTTTATCTGCATGTATGTGAGAATAATAATGAATTATTCCTCCATTCTTTGTTGTATTGATTGCTGATTCTAAAAATTCATCAGATCTCTCAGGTAACAACATCAAAGTTCTATCTGATTTATCCATTAATTGTTCTTTGATAATTTTTGATGCATCTCCATTTATTGAAATTATATTACCTGCAAGTTTGTTTAACTCAATATTTTTTTCACATAATTTTGATGCCATTGGATTGATATCTAGACTAAATACTGTGCATTTGTTTTTCTTTGCAGCCATTATGGAAAACATCCCTATTCCTGCAAACATATTGGTCATTACTTCCCCATCTTGAATCAAGTTTGCAATTCTTTCTCTTTCTGTTGATAATCTAGGCGAAAAATATGCATTTTCTACATCTACTGTAAATTTACAACCAAATTCTTTGTATTCTGTTTCTGTGTTATCCTCTCCCGCTAGAATCTCCAACTTTCTTGTACGAAAATCTCCTTCCACAGCTGATACTTGATAAAAAACACTTTTTGCAGTTTTTACTTCTTTTAGTAAAGTTTCCCCTATGATTTTTTTCTTTGATAGTAAAGAGTCCGGAATTCTTACAATGATAATTTCCCCAATTTGATCAAACGCTGAAATAAATTCATTATTTTCTTCTAATGTTAGTATACTTTCTAATGCTTTTTTCAGCATTCTAGTCAATGTTTATAGTAATAATTCCCAGATGTTTTTTGATTCTTATCTAATCTGCTTTCAAGTTTATTTACTCGAGGTCTAAGGCTCTTTTCATCTCTTCTAAATGACATGTCTAATGATTTTAGAAATCTATTCATGGCATTTGCTTTTGACATTGGAGATGTTGCTTTACCTGATACCCCTGATTCTCCTTCAAAGATTACCATTGAATCTGAAACAAGATCCATTAATTGTAAATCATGATCAATTACTATTGCTGATTTTCCAAATGAACGAACAAATTTTTGCAAAAATTTTGCTACTGCAATTCTATCTTCTACATCTAAAAATGCTGATGGTTCGTCTAATGCATAAACGTCTACTTTTTGAAGTAAACATGATGCTACTGCTACTTTTTGTAGTTCTCCACCTGAAAGATTCCTGATAGATTTATTGTAAAGTTTTTTAATTTTTAGTGGATCAAGAATTTGCTCTTCTTCCATACTTTCTTCAACTGGATTGCCATTTGCTTTATCTAATAATGAAATTACTTCTACATCTGTATCATTTTGAAGATATTGTGGTTTGTATGCTATTTTGATTTTTTTACTAATACTTCCCGAATCTGGTTTATCCACTCCTGCAATCATTTTCATCATGGTAGTTTTTCCAAGAGCATTTGCTCCCATTATGCCTAAAACTTCTCCTTTCCTGACTTGTCCAGGCTCGATAGACACTGAAAATGAATCATATTTTTTTTCTAGTTTTGGATAAACAATGACTTCACTTCCTTCTTGAAAAATATCTGTAGATGATGATGATACATCAAATGAAAATTTCTTATCTCTGAATCTAACATTCTCAGTTGGCAAGTATCCATCAAGGAATACATTGATTCCAACTTTTGTAGATAAAATATTTGATACAATACCATATGCTGCAGGTTCACCATACAAAACTTCGATATAATCACTAAGAAAATCTAGTAACGTTAGATCATGTTCTACAACCATGACACTTTTTCCAATTTTTGCTAAACTTTGAATTACTCGTGCAACCCCTGTTCTTTGAAAAACATCATTATACGATGACGGTTCATCGAAAAAATAAAACTCAGTATCTTTTGATGCAGCAGCAGCTACTGCAATTCTTTGTAACTCTCCTCCACTTAATTCCTTTAAACTCTGCTCCATAGAATTTTCTAATCCTAATTCTTTGATTATTTCTCTTGATACCCCTCTCTCATCATATTTATCAAGAAGTTCGTTTCCTGTTCCATCAAATGCTTGTGCAATATGGTGAACTTGTTGAGGTTTAATTGATGCACGAATTTGTTTTTGTTCAATTTTTTCAAAATGTTGTTTAAGTTCTGTTCCACTATAATATTTTAAAATCTCATCCCATTCTGGAGGATTTTCAAATCTCCCAAGATTTGGTTTTAGGTTACCTGATAGAATATTTACTACTGTACTTTTGCCCATTCCATTTCTTCCTAGTAAACCTACAACCTCTCCTTTTTTTGGAGTTGGCAGTTTGAATAATCGAAATGAATTTTGTCCATATTGATGAATTTTGTCTGTAGCTAATTCACTTGCTAAATTAACAATTGTTATTGCATCAAATGGACATACTTTTACACATATTCCACAACCATTGCAAATTTCTTCATCAATTTGTGCTTTTTTTGATTCTTCATTTAGTGTGATACAATCTGAGCCTGATTTGTTAACTGGGCAGTATTTTATGCACTCTAAACCACATTTTTGTGGCTGACAGAGATCTTGATCTAAAACGCCAACTCTATGTGTCATGACGTAATCCGGTATTTTCTTTGCTTTATACCTATTTTGAGTAGAATAAATCCCTGCGTTACGTTAATAGATGAGAATCTAACATCAATGTACAAGCCGGCCATAGCGTTAGGGTGCGACCCAATCCCATTCCGAACTTGGAAGTCAAACCTGATGTCGCTGTTGTGCTACTAAGATGCGAGAGCTCTTGGGAAGCAACAGTGCTGGCATTTTTCAATTTTTAATCAATCTTTTAATATGCATTTCATTTGGTTGAATTGATTTCAATGCCAAATTGTAGTGTTTGTGGAGAAAAATCTGATAATGACATTAGACTATTGAACCACATGATGGAAAAACATGGTTGGAGAAACCCAAATGTTGGAACACCTGATAGAAATAGCAGGGGTTACTAATTTTATAATTTTTGTAAATAATCTAAAATCAATCTTACTCCAAAACCTGTAGCACCTTTTGGATTGTATGGTTTTTCTTTTGTTGCTGCTCCTTGAGTCCATGCAACTCCTGCAATATCTAGATGTGCCCATGGTGTATCTTTAATTGCACTTTTCAAAAATGCAGCAGCTGTAATAGTTCCTGCAGCTCTTCCTATTCCCACATTTTTAATATCTGCAACATCTGATTTTATCATATCCATATAGTCTTGTGTTAGTGGTAGTTCCCAAATTTCTTCTGTTGTTGTTTTAGATGAATTTGTAATCTTCTTTGTTAATTGTTCATTATTTGATACGATTGCTGCAACGTTGTTACCTAATGCTACAATACATGCTCCTGTTAAAGTTGCAAAATCTATAATTGCTTTTGGAGAGTATTGTTTTTCTCCATATGCTAATGCATCTGCTAAAATGAGCCTACCTTCTGCATCTGTATTTAGAATTTCTGCAGTTTTTCCGTTATACAATTTTATGATATCTCCAGGTCTATATGCTTCTCCTCCAGGCATATTTTCAACTGATGGAATAATTCCTATTACATTAATTGGTAATTTTAATTCTGAAACTGATTTCATAATTCCTAAAACTGTGCACCCACCACATTTATCAAATTTCATTTCATCCATGCTTTGTCCCGGTTTTAATGAAATTCCTCCAGTGTCAAATGTTACAGCTTTTCCTACTAGAACAATTGGTTTTTGAGTTTTAGGTCCACCATTATGTTCAATAGTAATTAGTTTTGGTTCATTTTTACTTCCTTTCCCTACTGCTGAAATTCCACCAAAACCTTTTTTCTTTAATTCAGGTTGTGAAATAACAGTACATTTCATTTTATTCTTTTTAGAAATACCTTTTGCAAAATTTGCTAATGTTGTAGGGGTACATTCGTTTGGAGGTAAATTTGCAATACTTTTCGTAAATATTGCACCTTCAGCAACAGTTTCAGCAATTTTGATTGCCTTTGAAATTTTATTTGATTTTGAAACAATGATTGTTAGGTCTGGGGATTTATCTATTTTTTCTGCTTTGAATTTATCAAATTTGTAAAGAGACATTTTGACTCCTTCTATAATTTGAGAAACTGATGAAATTTGATCAGTTATTGTATTTGGTGGTGTTATAATTGAAAATTCTTTTAGTTTTAACTCTCTTATTTTTTGTGCAATTTTACCTGAAACATATCTGATAGTGTCTTTTGTTAAATCCTCTTTCTTTCCAATACCTGCAAGCAGAATTCTTTGAGCCGGTTTTTTACCTGGAACTGGAATGATGCTTAATTTTCCTAATTTACCTTCCATGTCTTTTAGAGATTGATTGATAGCTAAGGATGTTTTAGTATCAAATTTCTTTAATCCTAAAACTTTGTTTGATTTTTCTATAACAAATCCACAAAGAATTTGAGTATTTTTTGCAGAGTTCTCAACTTTTATCTTCATATTTAAAATACAAATTTGATGTCTTATTTAGATTTATAATATTTTTCTAAACAATTTTTGATGATATTCTGTTGTTTTTATCTGTGAATTTTGATTATTTTGCTATTTGAAAAAAGACTAAATGTTCTTTCCATTAATGCTTTGATTGTTTTACATTCTTGTTTACATTCATCATTAATTTTTAAGTTTGAAACTTTTGAATTTCTCTTACATAAAATTAATTTAATTAATGGCAAGATTGCTGCCCTACCTCCATATGCTGTTTTTTTATCAATTACCCAAAACATGTCTAAAGCTGATTCATCTAAAATTTCATCTCTAATTTTTTCTCCAAATTCAGAATAATGACCAATAATCATGATCTTGTTGTTTGCAAAAAAATTAATCACTTTTACAAACTTTGTACAAAGATAACATTGATTATCAAAAATTACTATTGAATAACTTTCTGTCATTTCCATGATCTAACTTCATTGATATTTTATAAAAATTTTTAAAATTTACAATTCCTCTATAGAATTTAATAAATGAAAAATTTAATAAAATCTAGTTTGAGTTTCTTTAAAAAATAACTCACTAGTGTTATCTATGATTTTGGAAGCATTCTCTGCAATAAACAGGTCTATCTTCTTTTGGTTTGAATGGTATTTGACAATCGTTTCCACAATCTCCGCATTTTGCATCAAACATTTCTCGTGGTCTGTCGTCTCGTCTACCAAATCTAGAACCTCTATCTCCACCAAATCTACCGCCTGATCTACCACCAAATCTACCACCACCACTTCTTGGTTCTGGTTTGTGATTTTGGAAGCATTCTCTGCAATAAACAGGTCTATCTTCTTTTGGCTTGAATGGCACTTGACAATCGTTTCCACAATCGCCGCATTTTGCATCAAACATTTCTCTTTCTCTATCGAATGACATTTTTATCTGCGTTTTGTGAAATTTTACTGTAATTAAACTGTTGTAAAATTAATTCATTTCTTTAAAAAAATTGTAAAAATTTCATTTCTGTTCTGAAATTTTGAATTTCATATTTTTTAGAAGTAGATTTTTATTAAATTTGTGAGGTTACGATCCTGTTGGGATTAAATTATTATCAAATAAAGAAGAATATTCTTAGAGCACGAAAATTAGTTATTTTGGCAACAAATACTGCTGGTTCTGGTCACCCAGGAGGCTCTTTTTCAATGGCCGAAATTTTGGGTTGTTTATTTAACAAACATCTGAAATTTGATCCTAAAAACCCACAGTGGGAAAACCGAGATCGATTAGTTTTATCAAAAGGCCATGCTGCACCTGGTTTATTTTCAAATATGGCAGTTGCAGGGTATTTCCCTGAATCTGAACTTGAAACTTTACGAAAATTTGGCAGTAAATTACAAGGACACCCAGACTTGAAATGTCCTGGAGTTGAATTTTGTGGAGGTTCTTTGGGCACTGGATTATCGTATTCTGTAGGAATTGCATTGGCAGGAAAAATTGATTCTAAAGATTATCATGTTTATACAATAATTGGAGATGGCGAATCTGATGAGGGTCAAATTTGGGAAGCTGCAATGACTGCTTCAAAATACAAAGTAGATAATCTAACTGTCTTTCTTGACAGAAATTTCATCCAACAAGACTCTTACACTGAACGGATTATGCCTCTTGATGAAAAACTAGAAGGTGATGATCTTTCTGAAATGTGGAAAGATGCATCACGCTGGAAAACCGGTGATAAATGGAGATCTTTTGGTTGGAATGTAATTGAAATTGATGGACATCGCGTTGAACAAATTGATGCTGCAATTAAGAAAGCAAATAAAACTAAAGGAGTACCAACTATGATAATTTCAAGAACTGTAAAGGGAAAATCTTTGGAACATATGGAAGATAATCCTCAATGGCATGGCAAGGCCCCTGATTCTGATGTGGTCCCAATAATTAATCTCGAACTTGAATCACAATTCATGATTGCACCTTCAATTATTGCCGGTGATATGACAAATCTGGAAAATGAAATTAAAAGATGTGTTTCTGGAAGAGCTGATTATATTCATCTTGATGTTATGGATGGTCAATTTGTTCCTACAAAAACTTTTGATCATTCAAAAATCAAAGAACTTAGACCTCTAACTGTCATTCCATTTGATACTCATCTTATGATAAATAATCCTGTAAAACATATTCAAAATTATATTGATGCAGGTAGTGATATTGTAACTGTTCATGCTGAAGTAACTGATGAATCCAGTTTTGGAGAAATTCATGATGTGTTAAAACAAAATCAAATCGGTGTAGGATTTGCAATAAATCCTGAAACTGAATTACCTGAATGGTCTTACAAATTCTTGTCTTCACTTGATCAATTGATTGTAATGTCTGTAGTGCCTGGAAAATCTGGTCAAAAATACATTGAAGAAACTCATTCAAAAATGTCTAGATTGAACTCTATTTTGAAACAACATAATTTTTCAGGCTATATTGAGGCTGATGGTGGAGTTAATCTTGAAAATATTGGTTCAGTCTTTGCAGATGGTGCTAGAGCATTTGTAGGTGGCGGGGCAATTATCGGTCAGCAAGATGTTCGTATTGCAATTAGAGAATTTAGAGATGAAGTTTTAAAATCTAGACGGACACTTTTACTTGAAAAATCAAACGAGTTGGGAGGGTCTGATTTAGTAAACAAATGGATTAATTTGCATGTGATTGGTGAAAAACAAGAACAAATTAAAAAAATTGCAAAAGAGGCTGGATACATTGAATGATCCAATAATGACTGATATGCGTTCAGAATATACTAAAACTTTGATCCAAGTTGGAAAAGATAATCCCAATGTTGTAGTGTTGGGAGCTGATACTACTGATTCCTTAAAGACCTCAAGTTTTGGAAAAGAATTCCCAAACAGATTTTTCAATGTTGGAATTGCAGAAGCAAATCTTGTTACTGTTTCAGCTGGATTGGCTGCTTCTGGAAAGATTTCTTTTGCAAGTACCTATGCTATCTTTTTGCCAGGAAGAGCAGTTGATCAAATTCGAAATAATATTGCATATCCTTCTCCTTTAGGGAAAAAAGGTCTCAATGTTAAACTAGTTGTATCTCATGGTGGATTGTCTGTTGGACCTGATGGTGGTTCACATCAACAAATTGAAGATATTGCAATTATGAGAGCAATTCCTAACTTTCGAGTTTTTATTCCTGCTGATACTATTGCTGTTTCTAAATTAACTCGTTTAATGGTAAATGAATATGGCCCATTTTATATGAGAATGGCAAGATCAAAAACTCCTTTAGTCCATTCTGAATCTCAAGACTTTCAAGTTGGAAAAGGAATTACTTTGAGAGATGGTTCTGATTGTACAATTGCATCATGTGGAATAACTGTAAGGATGGCTTTGGAAGCCGCCGAATTATTACAAAAAGAGGGAATTTCTTGTAGAGTATTAGATATGTTTTCAATAAAACCTATTGATCATGAAATTTTAGAAAAAGCAGCACGTGAGACTGGATGTATTGTTACTACTGAAGAGCATAATATTCTTGGTGGAATGGGCTCAGCTGTGGCAGAATCTGTTTCTGAATCATATCCTGTACCAATTAAGAGAATTGGTGCTCAGGATATGTTTGGGGAATCTGCTAGAGACAAAGAAGTTCCTTTACTTTTAGAAAAACATGGAATAACATCTTTTAATATGGTCAAACAAGTCAAAGAAATAAGGAGTAAAAAATTATGAAAATTTTTCTTGATACTGCCAATTTAGAATCCATTCGAAAATTCAACGATATGGGATTATTGGATGGAATTACTACTAATCCTTCTTTGATGTCAAAAGAAGAAGGAAATCCAAAAGCTGCAATGGAAGAAATTACAAAAATAATTCAAGGTGATGTGAGTCTAGAAGTTGTTAGTACTGATTATTCTGGAATGATGGAGGAAGGAAGACGTCTTCGTGAATATGGAAATAATGTTGTAGTTAAAGTTCCTATGACCCCTGATGGTCTAAAAGCATGTAAGTCACTTTCATCTGAAGGAATTCCTGTAAATGTCACTTTAATTTTTTCACCTAATCAGGCTTTACTTGCTGCAAAGTCTGGTGCAAAATATGTTAGTCCATTTATTGGAAGACTGGATGACATTGGTCAAGATGGAATGGAGTTGATTAGAGATATTGAAGAAATTTTCTCCAATTATGATTTTGGAACTGAAATACTTGTTGCAAGTATCCGTCACCCTGTACATGTAATTGATGCTGCTAAAATTGGTGCAGATGTAGTAACATTACCTCCTGCAGTCTTAGAAAAAATGTTACAACACCCATTAACAAAAATTGGATTAGATAACTTCCTTTCAGATTGGGAAAAATTAAAACAAAAAAATCCTGATACTAAGATCTGATATATTAAAAAAATATAATAAAAATATAATAAAAAAAGGAGTCTACTTCCTACTTTTTCTAGAACCTGTACCTCTATCTGACGTGTTTTGTTCTTTTTGCAGTCGGTCTAGATTTTGGTTCTGGGGTATCTGAAAGTTTTCTTCTACCAGTACCTCTACCTGTAGAAACCATTCGATTACCGGCAGCTTTCTTCTTTTCAGCTTGAATTTTCTTAAATTCTGCTCCTGAAAATTTGAGATCTTCTACATCTACTTCAATAGTACCTGTACCTCTGCCTGTTCTGATTTTTACTTTAACCATATGGATCATAAAATTATCTTATATTTAACAAATTTTATCATCGTAATGAATCTCGTTTTATATGAAAATTTGAAAATTTTGTTACTGGTTGGATTATTTTGATGTTATTTGAGGGGATTCAGATTTGTTGATTGTATTACCTGATATTCTTGAATTTTTTTAATCAAAATATTTAGTATTTATGTAAATGTTTGTGACTTTTTTCATCTAATTATTGATCCAACCCAGTTTTTTGAAATATGCAAACATCATCATTGCTGGAATTAATGATGCAAGAATGATAAATATAAACATCGTATGAGGGCCTAAGAACGTCAAACTTTCTCCTAATCCTCCTGGTAACTCCACATTCATTCCATAAAATGTTCCAATCACTGTTGATGGAATTGCTAAAGTGAAGATAATAGTCAGCATTCCTAGTACTTTGTTTGTTTTTTCTGTACTTAACACAAAATCAGTATCTTTGTAAATTTCCATTGTTTCTCTTGATTCTTCTAATGTTTCAATTACTTTGTCTATGTGGTCAATTACATCATCAAAATATAATGTCAATTCATCATCTTCTCCTTCAGAAAATCTTTTCACATTTTTTGCAATTTCTAAAACGAATTTTTTTAATGGATTAACTATTCTTCTTAATCTATTAATTTCTCGTCTAAGTAATGCAATACTTCTTGCAACAGGTTTTGTTTCATCAAAAACTCTATCTTCCATTTCATCTAAATTTGCAATTATTTTTCTAGAAGTATGTAGCAAATCATCTACTAGAACATCTATAATTTCATGAAGTAAAAGTCCAGAAGACTTTCCTAACAATCTATTTTTGTTTTGTTGTTCTGAATTTGTTTTACAAGTATCTACTAATTGAACGAGAGGTTTAAGGTCTCCTTGGTGAACAGTAACAATAAAATTTTTTCCAAAAAATATTGATAATTGACTATTTTTTGATATTCCAATTTTTTGTGCAAGTGGAGGAAAATGTAGAATTACAAAGAAATGATCATTATAACTATCTAATTTTGGAAGCTCAAATCTAGTCATACAATCTTCGATATTTAATGTGTTGAAATTGTATTTCTCAGCTAATTCTTCAATGTCCTTTCTATCTGGATTTTGTACATCTATCCATTCAAAGTTTTCAGCTTTTATTGTTTCAATTTTTTTCTCTATAGATTCCTCTACTATTTTTCTTCCAGAACGTAATCTTTTTGAAATGAATCCTCTTCTCATGACGAAAAATACCCTTTTACAACAAATTTAAAGCGATCGCTTCGTGCTAAGTAAAAATTTTCTTTAAAATGAAATTTCAAATTATTTTAAATTTGAGGCTATCTACTTGTATGGTAGTAAATTCATAGCGCCTACGTAACTAAGTCCTATTGTAATTGCCATTGCAATCCACCAAAATCTCATACAATAAATTTTATCTAGTTAATAATAAATCTACAGTCAATTTTCAATAAAAAATCAAAGATTATTACAGGATGTTCCTTTTTTTATTTTTGTGGCCCTCGTAGTACAGTGGTTAGTATAGAGGATTGTGGATCCTCGGACAGGAGTTCGATTCCCCTCGAGGGCCCATCATTTAGTTTCTATCTGCAATCCTTTACAAAACACTTTTTCGTGAATAACCAACAATTGTGACTGATAGTGAAATCGATTATTCTTAGTGAATTTATTTAAATGAGGTATATTTTCTTCAATTATTATTGCCTAGTACAAAACCTATAATTGAAATTGTAAATGTTGTAGCCTCTGCAACAATAGAGGAAAAACTAGATCTTAATGATATTCAAGCAAAGATCCCTGCTATTGAGTATAATCCTGAACAGTTCCCAGGTGCTGTTTTTCGAATAATGACTCCTAAAACTGCAACATTACTTTTCAGCACGGGGAAAATGGTATGTACTGGTTCAAAATCCGAAGAAATGGCCAGAACCGCAGTTAAGACAGTGGTAAAAAAACTTCGAAAAGAAAAAATCAAAATCAAAAAAGATGCAGTTGTTACAATCCAAAATATTGTATCATCCATTAACCTAGGTGGAAAAATTCACTTGGAAAAAGCAGCAAGGACACTACCAAGAAGTATGTATGAACCAGAACAATTTCCAGGAGTGATCCATAGAATGGTTGATCCTAAAACTGTGATATTGTTATTTGCATCTGGAAAACTAGTTTGTACTGGAGCCAAAACTGAAAAAGATGTGTATCGTTCAGTTAACAATTTACACAGTAGGTTAGAAGAATTAGATTTAATGTTGTATGATTAGTTTGTATGATGTTGAATACATTATTTCTGATTTAGAAAATTCCAAATTTACTTGATTCCATTTCTTCTTTAATGGCAAATTTACATCGAGGTGATTTAGATTCAGTTTTTTGTGTTAGCCATGTTAGAAACTTTTTCTCCATTCCTTTACCTTTTAATTTTTCAAAATCTGGTCCCATTATATCTATTAATTTTTGAACAAGTGATTTATTCACACTTAAAACAAAAAAATGCCATCCGAATGCAAACTCTGAATCCGTCATAACAAAATCCTCTTTACTGTGAACCATTTCTTCTAAAAGAGATAATTGATTTGTTAACACCTTACTTGTTTTATCATAATCTATTGTAGAAACATTGATGTTAATTCTGGATTCCATATTTAATTAATATAAAAACAAAATAAAAAGTTTACACAATTATTCCTTTAAAAGATATTCAAAATCTATGTCAAAACTATTTTTCATAATTTTGATATATGTTTGAATTGATTCTGGAATTTTCTCGCCACATGCAACTCCTAATTGTTTTGCATTGATCCAAATTACTAATGTTTGAATTATTGTCAAAAATCTATCATTTTTGATTTCTGGTGCTCCGATAGCTTTTGTGTATCTTTCTGCAAATTCCCATGCTGTAACAAAATCTATGCATTTCACGCCAAAAATTGATAATAACTGTTCTTGCATGTTTTGAGCTTTTTTGAATGGAAATTTGTTGATAATGTAGGGGAAATTTACCTTGTCAGGAAGATAATCTGCTAGTGGTCCCCATATTGTAATTATTCTTGTTTCTGATTTCAAATTTTCAAATTTTTCTAACATTTCATTGATGGTGTCTTCATCTGTAAACCAGAATAAAATAACTGATGCATCTGAGAGGTCTGACTTTTGTATATCTTCACAAATTAGTTCTCCTGAGATATTTTTTTGATTAAGTTTTTCTTTTGCATTTTGAATTTTTTTTGAATTATTGTCGATTCCTACTGCCTTTTTTACTTTATATTCATTAATCGCAATTTCTACACCTTTTTCGTCACTGCATCCTAAATGATAAAAAATATCATTTTCACCTAATTCTACAAATTTGAAAATCTCTCTAAGCGATTTTTCTGATAATTGAACATCTTCACCATTAAGCACGTTTTCTGGAAGTGTTTTTAGATATTCTTCAATTCTCAATACTATTGTTTCATTATTAGGGAATTTATTCTCTTATGCTTTCTAATTTTGAAACTGCTTGCCATAATTGTGTTCTAACATATGATGGCATGTTAGGATCTTGCGTAACATCATCTAAGAGACTAATTGTATTGGCAGCTCTTACTGACAATGAATATTCTGGATTACTCAAATCTACTATCAAATCTGTTACTGATTTTTTAATTGTTTTAGGAGTAGAATTACTTGACGTGATTTGATTTAGCGTATCTATTGCTTCTTTCATAGATTGTTTATTTTGTGCATCGTCTGCCATTTTACATCTTTTCTTAAAAATTAGCAGTATATAGTTACATCTCTATCAAAATATTATCTGATTCAACTGCTACCTGATATACTGCTAAATCTCTAATTTTAACTGGAAATTTAACTAATTTTCCATTTTTACAATCAAATTCTGCAGCATGCCAATCGCATATTATCACGTCATCTTTTAATTTTCCTTCAGAAAGACTGGCACCCGAATGAGTACATGTATCATCTGTGGCATAATAATTCCCATTCACATTTGTAATTAGTATGTCTATTCCATTAACAGATACTTTGATCATTTTTCCATGTTCAACATCTGTTGTTTTACACACTGAAATTTTTCCCATTGTAGTTATTATCTAATCATTTCTAATATTTTTACATATATTATGATTCGAGAAGCAACTAATTCTGATAAAACATCTGTTTTAAAATTCTGTAAAGATACTTTTTCTTGGGGAGATTATGTACAAGATGTTTGGGATTCCTGGATATCGGAAGGAAATTTGTTTCTATATACAAAAAAATTCCCTGTAGGAATTTGTCATGCATTTTACTCAAAGAATCAAATTTGGATTGAAGGAATTAGAATTGATCATATTTTTCGTAGACAAAAAATTGCATCCTCTTTGATAAAACATGCAGAATCTATAGGACGTGAAAAACATATTTCATCTTCTTACATGTTAATTGATACTGAAAATTCTTCATCTCTATCTATGGCGAAATCATTAGATTATGAAATTTTTCAAACTTGGAATTTTTATTCGTTATTGCCTCATTCAAATTCAAATCATCATGTCACATTTGAAAAATCTCTAGATCCTAAAAAATACCCTCAATTTGTAAAATCTTGGAGATGGATTCCATTTGATAGTCACATATTATCTACATTTTATGAAAAAAATCAAATTCTTAAGTCTGATGTTGATGGTGATGTTTCTACTGCAATTCTTACTGATTCTGAACATTTTGATAATACTCTGATTGTGACTTTATTTTCTAATTCACATGATTCCACGTTACAGATAATCTCTTTTTTACAAAATCATGCAATAGAAAAAAATTATGCAAGAATTCAAATTTTATCAAAAGAAAAATTACCTACTTTTAATTCATTAGAACACAAAATTTCATTTTATTTAATGAAAAAATCTTTAGATTAATCTGATTTAACAAATTTAATTATATTATTCAAAATTCCCAGACCTTCAATTTCCATTTCCACTTTATCTCCATCTTTTAAAAATACTGCATTTGGTTTGTTTAACATAACTCCAGCTGGAGTTCCTGTAGAGATGATATCCCCTTTTTCCAAAGTCATTACTTTAGAAATTTTTGAAATAATTTCTGGAATTTTAATAAACATATTTTTCGTAGATGAATTTTGTCTTAATTCATCATTGATTTTTGTTGTCATTTTCAAATTTTGAACATCATTAATTTCATCCTTTGTTGTAATCCATGGTCCACATGGTGCAAATGAATCAAAACTCTTACCTCTTGTAAACTGCTTGTCTTTGAATTGAATATCTCTTGCTGAAACATCGTTGAATACCATATATCCAAAGATTGCATTTGGTGCATCATTGACAGAAATATTTTTACAGTTTTTTCCAACTATTATGGCCAATTCAACTTCATAATCTAATTGAGTGACAAAATCAGGACAAATAATTTCTGAATTTGTGCTGTTAAGCGTGGTTCGAGGCTTAATTACTAATGCTGGATCTTCTGGTGCTTGTAATCCTTGTTCTTTAGCATGATCCACATAATTGAAAGCTAAACAAATTATTTTATTTGGATTTGGAATAGGTGACAATAATTTGTATTTTGAAACATCTTCATTGTATGATAAATCTTTAATCTTATCTTTAATTTCATCAAACCACCCATCAAAAAGAAAATCTTTTAGATTTTGTGGGATTGGAACTCCTGTCAAATAAGTAATTTCATCTTTTGTCGCAACTTTGGTTCCTTTTATGATACCATATGTTTCATTATTTCCTTGTACTAATCTAGCTATTTTCATTTTTGATCACTTGTGTGTAAAAATTGCTTGATTTTGTGAATCTTTTCTACAATATCCAAATCTAACAAACTGAATTTCTTCTCCTTCTTTTAATTGTAAATAGTGTGGTTCTGTATAAACGTCTAATTCTTCTAAACTGTCTTCGTTGAATTCTTCCCCGTTGAATAACACTTTGGGGATAATCATCTTAATTTGATGAGCTGTTTTTTGAGATACCCATTGTATCTTTGGAATATCTGTTGGCCCTCCTTCAACAAATTCTCCTTCAAGTTCAGTACCTACTTTTGTGATTGAAATATTTCCTAATCCTAAAAGTCGAATTTGTTTTCCTTCTTCAATATTTTGAGTATCTTCTCCAGAAATGTAAAAATTTCCATCAACTTCGATTTTTCTTTTTCCCATATCATTAATTGGATGATTAGGAATTTCAACTGATAATTTTGGTAAATTTTTTACTGAAAGTTTTTTTGCATTATTTACCATGAATAATCTTATACTGTTTGGATCTACAAATTTCCTGTTAAATGCTTCAAGTGCATCAAATGGTGCCAATGTGTTTGCTTTGGTTAATCCTAATGACGTGATAAATTGTCTAATAGCTTCTGGTTTGATTCCTCTTCTTTTTAGAGCCTCTAATGTTGGCAATCTTGGATCGTCATACCATGAAACTTTTCCTTCTTCAATCAAAGGTTTGATTATTCTTTTTGAAATTGGCATTCCTTTGAATTCTAGTCTCGAGAAAAATCCTTGGAATGGTTTTCTCATGCCTAATGCATCTAAAATTGCATCAATGAGTTCTTCTCTTAATTCAAATTCTTTTGAACGAAAAGCATGTGTAATTCCATCAATACTATCTTCTATTGCAACTGCAAAATCATAACTAGGCCAAATTCTATATTTTTCACCTAATGTGTAGTGTTTGCCCTCGATAATTCTAAACAAGACAGGATCTCTCATCACAGCATTATCTGCTTTCATATCTCCACGAAACCTTACAATTGCTTCTCCCGGTTTGAATTTCTCTTGCATCTTTTCCCAATTTTTATAATTTTTATCCTGATCCTCTTTACTACATTTACACGCTTTTCTTGCTCTTCGATTTTTACTGATGTCATCTCTTTTACAAGTACAAACGTAAGCTTTATCTGAATTAATCAATTCTAAACCTTTTTCATAAAATAATTCCATATCATCTGAAGTACTTTTTACAATATCAAAATCAATTCCTAACCATTCTAATCCAACTTTGATAGCTGCATGATATTCCATTCTTTCTGCTTCTGGATTTGTATCATCCATTCTTAGAATGAATTTTCCTCCGTACATCTTTGCATATTCTGAATTGATTATTGCAGCTTTTGCATGACCTATGTGTGGATAACCATTTGGTTCTGGAGGAAATCTTGTAATTACTTTTCCTTGTACTGCATCTTTTAATTCTGGAAGTCCTTCCCTTTCTACAATTTTTTCTTTAGGAGCTAAAACTTCAGGAAATTTTTCATCAATTTCTTTTTTTTGCTCTTCAATGGATAGTTGATTTACAATTCCAACAATTTCAGAAATATCTCCTATGATTTCTTTTACTTTGGTTCTAAATTCTGGTTTTGTTCCAAGAATTTTACCCAAAATTATTTTGTCCTTGGTTTCTCCTCCATGCTCAAATGCATTTTGAAGGGCCATTTTTCTAATTTCCTCTTTTAATTTATCATCCATACAGATCTACCTGTTAAAATTACACACTTCTCTTAACTACAAAATCTAATAATGTAATTAGTTCTGTTTTGGCAGAACCTGAATATTTTGCTAGAGATTTTTCAGCTTTTTCAGCATATTTTAGAGCCTGTTTTCTAACATTTTCTTCGATTTTAAGAGCTCTAATCACATCTACGGCTTTAGTGAGATCTTTTTTCGAAACTTTGGAATTCCCAAATGCTTTTAGAATTATTTTTTTATCTTTTCCTTTTGCTAATTTGATAGCCATTAAGATTGGTAATGATTTTTTACCTTCTCTCAAATCATTTCCCACTGGTTTTTTCGTTACTTTGGGATCTCCCATAACTCCAATCAAATCATCTGTAATCTGAAATGCAATTCCTAGATTTCTACCAAATGCAGATAGGTTTGATACATCTTTAGCTTTGTTTGTTGCACAAATTGCACCCATTGCACATGATACATCAAATAATGCTGCAGTCTTTTTACCAATCATTGTAATGTATTCTGATTGTAATGGGATTTTTCTCTCTTCTGCCATTTTTACATCTAGTAATTGACCTTCACATACATCTACACATGCTTTGGCTAATCTAGAAACTAGTTGAGTTGTTGCATTTGCAGATAGTTTTGAATCTGTAATAATTTGATAAGCTTTTGAAAATAACACATCACCTGCAAGAATTGCAACTGGCATTCCAAATTTTTTGTGTACTGTTGGTACACCATGACGCATTTCATCATTGTCCATTATATCGTCATGAACTAATGTAAAATTATGAACCATTTCAACTGCACTTGCAGCATTAATTGCATTACTATTTTTTCCACCTAAAATCTGGCAACTTTTCAAAACCATATATGGTCTAAGTCTTTTCCCCCCATGAATTATCAAATGTCCTGCTGCATCATAGAGTTTTTTTGGATTCCCTTTTAATTTTGAATTAAGATATTTGTTCACCACTTTTGCATTTTTTTCAATTTGGTTAGTTTTTTTCATTTACTAATCTCCATTTCTCTTCTGATAGATGCGTTTTGATTGCTTCTAACAAACTTTCAGTTATTTCTTCACTCATCCATATAGATAAGACATTTGCATACTTCTCAAGCATTGATTTATTGGATTTGTCTAGTAATTCTAAAGCAATTAGCATCCATGGGCAATAAATTCTAGGATTTGTTTTTATCTCTGACATTAGGTCTTTTGCAGAAATCCATTTTATTTCATCTATTTCTCCTTTAATCTCTTTTAGAACTGTGTCTTCGTCAATAATTCCAATTAATGTTCCACAAATTTCATTTTCAGAACCTATGTTCTTGTATGGTACATGGTATTCAAATTTATGGAGATAATCTAATTTTCCTTCGATTCCTAACTCTTCTGGCATTCTTCGTTCACCTGATGATACGTAAGTTTCAGATTCTCTTGGATGGCTTGCAAACGTTCCATCCCAATCTCCTGGCCATAACATTTTTTCTTTTGCTCTTCTAGTAAGTACTAGTCTTCCATTTTTATCAAACAATAAAGCTGTAAATGCTCTATGTAATTTCCCATTTGGTAAGTGACACTTTACTTTTTCTTCTGTTCCAATTGGGTTGTCCTCACTATCTACTAAAATAACAAATTCTTCAGACATTTCTTTTACTCCTAAACAATGTTCCTTCAAATTTCCTATTTTTAACAGCTTTCACAATTCTTTCAGATTTATTTCCATTTACAAAAAATACATTCATTCCCATTTTTGATATCTTTGATGCCTCTTCCACTTTTCTAGTCATCCCTCCCGTTACATCCATTTTATTTTCAGAAATTGAAGGTTGTTCACCTTTTAATTCATAAATTAATTTTTTTGATTTTAGATCAGAATATAATCCATCTTCGTTTAGGGCAAAAATAACTAATCGTGGTTTTAGCGTTTTTGCAAGATGAGTCATAATTTTGTCTCCTGATAAAATGTATGTTTTTTTCTGACCAAACCATAATGCATCCCCATATGTCACAGGAATTAACCCTGATTTTGCAATTTTTGCAATTTCTTTAACTTTTCTTTGAATGGGTTTGTTTCCTGTCATAAAATCTGTTGGTGGAAGACAATACGGTGTTAATTTATTTTTTAAAAATGAATCTAAAATAATCTTGTTTAATTCAATCATTGAATTTTTAACGATTGCAACCCCTCTAAGATCATATTTCTTTTCTTTAGTATGCATATCATATTTTACAGACCAATAATGCCCATAAGATCCTCCACCGTGAACAACAATAATTGGTTCATCTATTTTTTTCAGACTTTTTGCAAGGCCTTCAATTGTTTTTCTTCTAGCTGATAATGGTTTTTCTTTATTTGTGATAATTGAACCGCCTAACTTAATCAGAATCATGTTGTTCCAAAATATCTAGTTAATTAAAAAGTATTCAGTCCTTTAAGATCAATTTTTACGGAGAAGCACTCATAATTTTTTTCCTTGAATTGATTCATTGTATTATTCAAATTCTCTTCATCGGTTAACGAAAAAATACAACCACCTCCACCTGCTCCTGTAATCTTTGCACCTAAAGATGATTTTTGTCCTACTTGTATCATATCTCTTAATTTTTCATTAGATACTCCTATTGCCTCAAGATATTCTTGATTTTGATTGATTTTTTGGCCTAATCCTATGATATTATTTTCTTTTAATAATTCCAAAACTTCTTCAATTAATTTTGTTTCATTGTTACATAACTGAAAAAATTCTTTTTCATTTTCATCTTTGAATTGTTTTACTTTTTTTACTATCGTGTCCGTAGAATGTTCGATGTTAGAATTTGCAATAACTAGATGTACATTGGATTCTGATTCAATTTTAGAAAAACCATTTTTTTTATCATATTCCATTATTCCACCATATGTGCAAACTGTACAATCTGCACCTGAAGTATTTTGAAAAATTGTTTTTTCAGCCTCAATTGCAAGTTCTAAAATTTTTTCTTTGGGAATATCTCCAAATAGTTTTGTAATTGATGCTGCTCCTGCAACACAACATGCTGATGATGATCCTAATCCTACTCCTAATGGAATATCTGATTCGATATTAATTTCAATCCCTACATTTTGATTCTGTAACATTTTATCTGCTAAAAAATAAAATGGTTTTAGTGGAGAATTAATTTCTGAAAGAGGTTTGTTTGGCTCTAATTCTAAATAATCAATATTTGATTTAATGGAAATTTTTTTACTTTGAGTTTTTTCTGATGTAACTGTAATTCTTTTATCAATTGCACAAAGAATTGCTTTTACACCATATACTACAAAATGTTCTCCAAAAAGAATTACTTTTCCTGGTGCCGATGCTTTAGATTTCAAATGAATTCTAAAACCTTAACTTACTTATTCGATTTCCTCTTCAGAAATCTTTGTTTCAAAATCATCTATTTCATCTTTCATTGGTTCGTCTTCTTTTAATTCTCCTTTCTCAATGAGAATTTGACGAACTAATAACCAGTAAACCGTGGCTAATGCTTTTCTACCTCTGTTGTTAGCTGGAATAATCACATCCAGATTTGATGTAAGATTATCTGTATTTGAAATACCTATGATTGGAATTCCTGCGTTAGTTGCTTCAATAATTGCTTGTTCATCAACTTGTGGGTCTGAAATGAAGACTAGTTTTGGTTCAATATAGTATGGTAATGATGGATTTGTCAAAGTTCCTGGCATGAATCTTCCAAGAAGTTTTTTTGAGCCTAGTGCTTCACAAAATTTCTCAATTGGTGTTTCTGCATATTGTCTGCCTGAACATACGATAAGGTTGTCTGTTCCTAATCTATTGATAAATTTGGCTGCAGTTTGAATTTTTTCTAATGTGATGTCTAAATCTAACATGTAAAGTCCTTCTGGACTTGCTTTAGTGATGAAAGGGATCATGAATTTTGTCTTAACTTGAGTGCCTACTCTAATACCTGTAGTTAGAACCTTCTTCTTGATGTCCATTGTTTCTGTTTGTTCACTCATGACGATTTTAAATCTCTGCCATACCGCGTATTAAATCATGCCCTGATAATCGTAATAATTCATTTAATTTTGCTATTCTTTCTCCTCCTACAACCCCTACTTTGAGCATTTTTGACTTTGTAGCAAGTCCTATGTGGGAAATTTGTGAATCAATTGATTCACCCGATCTATGTGATGTGATTAATCTGATATTGTTTTGATTTGCCTCATTTGCAAATTCTAAAGCATCATAGAGACTTCCTGCTTGATTAACTTTTAGAATTGCAGCATTACATGATTTTGAATCAATTGCTCTAGTTAGGATGCCTTTGTTTGTAACTGTCAAATCATCTCCAGTAATCAATACATTTGGAAATTTTGCAGTCAATTCTGACATGTCTTCAAATGCTTCTTCATGAACTGCATCTTCAGCATAAATTAATTTGTATTTTTCAATTATGTCTGCTGCAAAATCAATTTGTTCTCCCGTTGAGTTTTCAAATCCTGCTCTATCATAAAGATACTTTTGTTTTTCTTCATTCCATTGTGTGGATGATGCAAAGTCCACTCCTAATGAAACCTCTTTTCCTAAAGTAAATCCTAAATTCTCACAAGCTTTTACAGAAACTTCTAATGCCTTTTGATTTTCTAATTTTGGTGCCCATCCACCTTCATCCCCGCGTCCATTTGTAAAATTAGGATCTTCTTTTTCTAGAACACGACGTAATTCTTTATGTACTGCTAAATTAGTTTCAATGGATTCTTCTATTGTTTTTGAACCTGTTGCACAAATCAAAATCTCCTGGATGTCTGGAGTACCGGGACCCGCATGTGCTCCGCCCCCTAAAATATTTCCTAATGGAAATGGAAATTTGAATGATGATTCTGATGAAAGTGTTTGAAATAACGGCTGTCCTAATGCTTTTGATGCTGACTCCATGGCTGCAATTGTTACTGCAAATGCTAATGCTCCTCCAATTTTTGAATAATTTGAAGAATCGTCTAAACTTTTTAGTGTATCATGAACTGCTTTGAGATCTGATGATTCTAATCCAATAAATTTTTGGGAATTCTCTTTTAAAATTCTTAAACTTTCTTCTGGTTTCTCATTAGGAAAACTTACTGCTTCATATTTTCCCACACTTGCTCCTGATGGAGCGCAAACTCTCCCTAGAAATTGTCCATCTGATTCAATATCTACTTCAATTGTTTTACTTCCTCTACTATTGAATAAAATACGTCCTTCAATGGAGGTAATTTTTGACAAGTTATTCTAACTCAGATTGAACTTCTTGTTTTCTTCTCTGAATTGCTTCATAAAATGGAATTACTTGTTGAATTGTTTCAACAGTTGTTAATAGCATTCTTCTGCAACAATATCTCTCAATTCCTAATGAATCAAGGACTTTAGCTGGATTTTCTCCTGCATTAGTTTTATTTTGATATTCATCGAATTTATCAGCAATCATATTTCCACATGTAAAACATCTGACTGGAATTAACATACGAACGGAAAGGTAATCAAGGATTATAAAAACCATACATGAAAATTTTATTGCGGACGTCGCCCAGCCTGGCCAAAGGCGCTAGCTTGAGGGGCTAGTCTCTCAGGAGTTCGTGGGTTCAAATCCCATCGTCCGCACTTAAAATTATAAGATTATTTTTCGATTTTTTTCAAAATTTTGATTAATTCTGTTCTTCTTTTTTCTTCGGTTATTGCCGATCTAACATCATCTACTAAAATTCTATTAACATCAATTTTCCTTCTAGCTTCTTTTACCACTTTATCATACATTGAAAAAGTATATAGCTGAAGATATAGATCTTCCATTACTTCGAAAACTCTATTGGCATCCTCAATTTGACCAATTCTGATTTTGTCAAAAACACTTCTTTTTAATTCTCCCACACAATCTAATAATCCTAATACATATGATTCTGGCATAACGGCTAATTTTTTGTCAGATGGAATTTCTTTTTTTTCAACAATTGCAATTAAACATGCAGCTTCTACAAATTCTTGTTCTGGTGTGATTAGATATCTTCTAAGTTGTCCTGTAGCTTTTTTTCTATATTTTTTTAACAATATGTCTGCCTGTTTCAGATTATTTTTTCCTTCTTTCAAATCTCCTTTATGAACTGCAATGATTGATCTACTGCAAAGAATAATTATTTCTCTGGTATTTTTTAATAAAAATTCTCTAGAATCTTGAACTTCTCCTAGAGATTTTGTGATTTTGTTTAATGATGATTTTACGTTCTTTAGTGTCATGATTGATAATTATTAAAAACTAGGATAAAGTCGTTTGCTAAACTCTTATTTTGGATATGATTTTCAAGTAGAATATGGAAATAACAGTTGATCAAATGTACAAAATAGAAAATAAAGGCCATGATATGGGATTTTTAAAAAAATTTATGATGGAAAATGCAGGTGCAGCAGCAGTACGACGACTAATTGAAAAATTTGGAAATGTTGAATCAAAAAATATTTTGATTTTTGTAGGGTTGGGAAATAATGGTGGTGATGGTTTGGTAATGGCCAGACATCTAACTGGTTATGATGCAAAAGTTACAGTAGTGCTTTTGGGTACTGCTGATAAAATTAAAACTGATGAAAGTAATTGGAATTGGTCTATCTTACAAAAAATGCCATCTGTAAAATTATTATCTGGTGAATCTTTTGATTTTGATTTTACCCCTGATGTTATTATTGATGGAATTTTAGGTACTGGAATAATTGGTGATATTAGAGAACCATATGCATCTGCAATCAATTTTATCAACAATACAAACTGTTACAAATTTGCAGTGGATGTGCCATCTGGTTTGGATCCTCAAACAGGTGAAACCGCAAATATTTGTACAAAATGTGATTTGACAGTTACATTTCACAAAATGAAACAAGGAATTCCTAAAAGAAAAGATTTGACTGGAGAATTATATGCAGAAAAAATTGGAATTCCTCCTGAAGCAGAAGAGGGAATTCTTTGAAAGTACATCAAATTCAAGTTGGAAACATGCAAAATTTTTCCTATATTATAGAAGATGATGACACAAATGAAGCAATAATTGTAGATCCTTCTTGGGATCTTGTTGAATTGGAATTAATTATTCAAAAAAACAATCTAAAAATAAAATATATTGTAAACACCCATCATCATTTTGATCACACATTAGGAAATGAAGCAATGGTTGAATCCACCAATTCTCCAATAATTCAGCACGAATATTCAGAACTTAAACATGATATTTCAGTTAAAGATGGTGATTCTATAGATTTTGGAAATTCCAAATTAAAAGTACTTCATACTCCTGGTCACTCTAAAGATAGTATTTGTTTGATAGGTGATGGAAAACTTTTCTCAGGTGACACATTGTTTGTTGGAAATTGTGGACGTATAGATTTGCCTGGTGGTAGTGCTAAAGAACTGTATCATAGTCTTTTTGATGTACTTTATTCTTTAGATGATAATTTGATAATGTATCCTGGTCATAATTATGGTCATTCTAATATGTCTACAATAGGCGAAGAAAAAACTACTAATATGATAATGCAAAAAAGAACTGAACAACAATTTATGGAAATGATGGGTTAGTGATATTTTGGAAAATTTTGAATTATTAGGAAATATTGAACCCACTGAAAATTTCTTTGAATCTATAAAGTCTGGAAAATCCCTCTTTGCATTTGTGATTTCTTATACTGAAACTTGTGAAATACCTGGAATTACATTTGCAGGTGCAGATAAGGATTCCATTCAGTTTACTCCTCCAGCTGATGCTGAATACCTTCATTATGGATATTGTAAAACAATTGACCAAATTCCTATGACTCCTGATGGAAAACCTACTCCTGGACTATTGACTAAAACTGCTTTGGAATCATCAAGTATCCCTCATTTAACAATAAATGCTGGAAGTAAAATTTCTCCTCAGCTACCTTTCATTGAAACAGGATTGTCTTTTGGCAAAAATATTTCAGTTGAAGATGCAATGACTGATTCTCAAGTTTCACATGCAGTTGATTTTGGCCGAATTGTTGGACGAAGTTTAGCATCTTTAACTGATTGTTTGATTATTGGTGAAAGTATTCCTGGAGGAACAACAACTGCATTAGCTGTGTTGAAAGCATTTGGTTTTGATGCAAAAGTAAGTTCCAGCATACCTGAGAATCCTATTGAATTGAAAAATTCAATTGTTGAGTCTGCTCTTAAACGAATTAATTCTGACCATCCTTACAGTATTGTTGCAAAAGTTGGTGATCCTATGATTCCTTTTGTTGCTGGAATGCTTAGTTCTGCTTCTGATGTTTCTAATGTAATGTTGGCAGGTGGAACTCAAATGGCTGCTGTTTTGGCATTTGCATCAAAAATTGGATTTAATGAAGAAAATACTGTCATTGGAACAACTTCATACGTAACAAATGATCAAAGTGCAAATTTTACAAAACTTGTACAAAAAATAACAAACATTCCCATTCTTTCTGTAGATCCAGGTTTAAAAAATTCGCAACATTCTGGATTAAAAGCATTTTCAGAAGGATTTGCAAAAGAAGGTGTAGGTGCAGGCGGTAGTATTATTTCATCTATGCTGAAAACAGGGAATAATTCTGAAAAATTTTTAGAATTGGCTGAAAAGGAATATCTGAGATTATCTACTTGATTGTTGTTGATTATGCTAAATTTCTAAGATAGTCTTTTCCTCGACCTAAAATATAATATTTGAAATGTTTCACAATTTTGTATATCATTACTTTTTGTGCTGTGAAACTTTGTAACTATGAACTTAAAATGATTAATATCTACAAATGTTGAAATCCTTTTGTGCTTCCGAAATTCTCTAGTAGAGCCTTTTTAGCTCCAATGGCAGGAGTCAGTGATCCTGCACTTAGATTACAATGTAAACAAATGGGTGCAGGTCTAGTTGTCACAGAATTTACAAATATTCATAGTATAATTGCAAAAGAAAAACAATTCAAAGAAAGTATGAAAACCATTCAAGAATTTATTGAATTTTCAGAATTAGAGCGTCCACTTTCTGTACAATTATTTGGTTCTGATCTTTTTGTATTGGAAAAAGCAGCAAAAATTGTAGAACCTTATTTTGATATTATTGACTATAACATGGGTTGCCCTGCACCACATATTACTAGACAAATGGCAGGAGGTGCCCTTTTACAAGAAGTTAATCTAACTCAACAAATTTTTAGTACACTTGTTAATGCTGTAAAGAAACCTGTAACTCTAAAAATTCGTTCTGGAGTTACTGATGCAAGTAAATTCCTATTTAGAGAAATTGCAGAAATTGCAGAAGATGAAGGAATTCAAATGATTACATTTCATCCTAGAACTGTCAGTCAAGGATATTCAGGACATGCTGACTGGTCTATGATTAAGGAATTAAAAGAAATTTCTAATATTCCAATAGTTGGGAATGGTGACATAGTAAGTCCTGAAGATGCAAAAAAAATGCTTGATGAAACTGGTTGTGATTATGTGATGATTGGTAGAGGTGCTATGGGGAACCCTTTCTTATTTGAACAAATTAATGATTATTTGAAAACAAATTCTTACCATGAATATTCTTTTAAGGATAGATTGGATTCTTTTTTTGATTATCTACATCTTACAAGCAATTACAAAATTAAATTTGCCAATATCAAAAGTCAAGCAATAAGATTCACTAAAGGTATGAAAGGTGGAGCCAAACTACGTTCTGAATTAACATTTTCAAAAAATATTGAAGATCTTGAAAAAATCATGAATAATGCTTATTCTTGAATTGAAAAATTCCAAAAATTTATTCTAACCCTATATTGATGTAGTTTGTAGACCACAATAGTTCAAAATCCTTCGCTTATATACTAAAATTGTAATTAAAAGTACCCTTCAAAAATTTGACCCTCCAAAGGGGTTTCTCACTGAGAGGGTTTTGTTGCCCTTTCAGTAGTTTAATCTCAATTTAATGATGTTTTGTAGGGTTATTGCATTATCCTCTGAGTTTTTTAATGTAGAAAAAAAATGAATTTATGAAAAGTGATGAAAAAAGATCACATCGACTCAACTATCTTTTAAAATGCTATTTGACTGATCCTCAAGAAAATTCTCTTTATCAAAGAGCCAAACAGATGGGTGTTACCGATTCTACTGCCAAAGACTATATCCGAACAGTAATTATTCAAGCCCAAAAAATTCATTCAAAACAAATCTAGTTTTTTTAATTACTTTTATTATGAAATAAGTAACTTAGTAATCTTAAACAAGATATTCATAAATAATCTATGTGAGAGAAAACACACATGAGTGATCCATTTTTTGATGATGTAAAGGCTCTATTGGAAAAGGATTTTGGAGATGATAGAATCCTAAAACAAATTTCTAGGGCTTGTGAGAATAATGAAGTGATTAGCAATTATGAGAGAAATTATGTTAAAAATTTAGTAGAAACACATCTGAGAAAAAAACCTGAAATAATTCCTCCTCCTCCATCAGTTGAAGAAAAAGAAATAATCCCTGATGTTGTGGTGCCTGAAGTTTCATCAATTCAACAAACTCAATCATTTCAATCCTCCTCTACAAGAACAGTTTCACCTAGTTTAAAAAATTCAAAAATGTTATTTGGAATAGGTGGTAGTATTGCTTTGGCTATTATTGTAATAGTTGCTGTATCTTTTAATGGAACTTCTGATGTATCTCCAAATATTACTACGCCTATTTCTAGTTCCAATTCTCTATCCATCCAAACTGATCTTTCATCTTATCATGAAAAAGATCTAATTGCAATTAATGGAACTTCAAAAATTTCTGGTTATGTTAATTTATCAATTGAAAATCAAAATAATGAACTTGTATGGACAGAACGGATTTCTACAAGAGACAATGGTAAATTTTCCACATTGGCAATTGCTGGTGGTGCAGGATGGGAAAGTTCTGGTGATTATATCATTAAAGTTGATAATGGAAAAGAAACAGTATCAAATTCATTTTCATTTACTACCTAATTTTTTCAAATTCTTTCCAATGGGAATCCACCAAGTCTCTTAGTTTCTCTACACTAATTTCTTCCATATATTCACGATAAACAATGAATTTATTTTGTTTTCCTGAATCTTCACCGTAAATGTCATTAGTATTTTTTGGAATTGCTCCTGTTTTCCATTGATTCATCTCAAAAATCCATACCGTTGAATCAGGATTTGAAAAATCAATATCGTCACATCCAATGACGTAAAGATAACATTTTGTTGCTTGATTTAATTTTTCATGTAATTTTTCATATGCAATAATTTGTCCTTTTGCGATATTGATTTTATCATTATGAAATCCTTTGAATTCTAATATCACAAAACCCCCTTTGTGTTCAATTAACCAATCAATATCTGTGCCTCCTGAAGCCATCATTCCATGTACTATCAAATCTCCTAATACCTCTCTTCCACGTGTAAATTCCAATTCATCAAAAATCTGATATTTTGCTTTAGGGCTTTTACGAATTATTTGATTTGATTTTTGAGACTCCTTTCTATGATGTTCTTTTTCATAAATAGTATCTATCAAATCACTGGTTTCATTAACCATAAATTTTTGAATCTTAAACTCAGTGATAAGCAAGTTTGTAAAATTTTGTAAAGTTCTATACTTCTTCTTACTTATCTACAGAAAAATTCCCCATTTGCCCCTTTATACAAAATAAAATATTCTTCTGGATTTTTTCTATCTTTTTTTGCATTTAGGGCATCTTGATACATTTCAAAATGTTCAATCAAATACAATTGGTTTTCTGAATCTGAAAAATAATCAACCCCAATCAAATCAAATCCATTTTCTGGAGTTAAACTAATCTTTTCTTTTTCAAAAATGTCTCTAGTCAATTCTTAATTTTAAAAAAATTAAAATTTATTCATAAATCATTAAATCTTTTTCTTCTAATACTGAATGTAAATTATGGACAGAACGATATACATCTGACTCTTTTTTTGCACCGGTACACACAAGTTTTCCAGATGCAAATAACAATATCACAGTTTTTGGATCAAGCATTCTATGAATAAGACCTGGAAATTGTTCTGGTTCATACATACTTCTTGGTAGTGTCCTTGCTGCTTTTTCCAAGTGAATTTTTCCACCTAAGTTAATTGCAGCTACAATATTTTGAACTGTAATTACTGCATCTTTTTTAATTTTGATTTTACCTTTTCTTAATTTCTGAACAACTGTGTTTACAGCTTTAATTGCCATTTCTTCAGATTTTGCACCAGTACATACCATTTTTCCTGTTCTGAAAATTAATGTTGCAGTTCTAGGAGTTTTTAATCTGAAAACTAATCCTGGAAATTGTTCTGGATGGTATTCTGTATCTGGAAATTTTTCTGTAATTTCATTAAGATCAATTTTTTGATCTACAGATGCAGATGCAACTACATTTTCAACACTGACAATAGGTTTTGTTTGAGGCATAATGACGACTTTATATAGTCCCTTTATATATACTAGTCAAAATTTTTTTGTAATTTTTAATTGGTTAATGTCGTCCAATCCATTGATATCTATATTCTTCATCAATAATTTCTGAAACAATTTCTTTGTTTTTGATCTTTGTTTTCGGTAAATCTACATCAAAGAATCCCAACTGTCCTTTCCATGGTATTGGAATTCGTAATGATTTTGGATTTTTTAATAGAAAACCAAAAGTCTTATCATGGAATTTTTTTGAAGATAAATGTGATTTTTGATCCATCTTAATTTCTTTATTTGATTCATATTTTTTTACTTGAAATAATTCTGCTTTTCCAACTATTGCACCTGTAACCAATTTTGTTTCAATTTTTAATCTCTTACAATCATCAGTTCTGATTTTAATTGGTGAATGAATTAGAAATTCCCCTCGAAAATTTGTATTCCAATTTCTTAATTCGATATTTTTTTTACCCGAAATTATCAAATCAGCAAATGGTTGAGATACTGACAGACATTTCAAATTTTTATTCTCTGGCTATCTGGATATATTCTCCAGGATTTTTGCCTCTTCCTTCCGGCAAATTTGTTATTCCGCCATTCAAACTTTGAGTGATTATTCCTTTACCTGCTAATACTTGTGCAGTCATTAGTGATGTATTCCCTGCCATGCATACTAGTAATGATTTTCCTTTAGATCCATCAAATTCCTTACTAAGTTCTTCTGGAATTTGTTGAGTTGATAATAAATTATTGATAGTTGTTGCTTTTGGAATGGTTATTTTTGATTTATCAACACCTAATGATTTTGCAATCATTTCAATTCCTTCTTCACGTGGGGTATATTGTGAATGAACCCAAATTATTTTATCATACTCTTCTACTGCTGATGCTGCTTCTTCTAAGGACACATTCATTGGAATTTGTTTATCTGATATCTGTTCAAAATTCTTTTTGTATTTTTCAATTCCATCGGCTACCATAATTACAAATTTTTCATTACTTCCTGAATTTATAACTTGCAATGCACAATACAATTCAAGTGCTGTACTTTCTCCAATATCGTGACCTTTATCAACAAAAAATTTGAGTAGTAATTTTACTTTTTCATAATCTACTTCGTGCTCTGCGGCAAATGTTTCTGGTTTGTATAATTTTAATCCTAATGCTTTGGCTTTTGTTCTAATTCCTGCGACATCTTGACCTGCAGAGGGAAAAACAACATGTATTGATTTTTTATCATATTTTTCAATCATATATTGACTCAAACCTCCTGAAGTTCCCCCAGTCCCAAATGAGCAAACTATTTGATAATTTTCTAAAGAATCTTCTTTTTCATGTAATTGTTGATCAATTTCTGCTGCAGTGATTGTTCTATGAACTCCTATGTTCAATTCATTTTCATATTGTTTTGGACAGAATAGATCATACATTTCTGCAAGTAATTTTGCTAAATTAATTATATCTTGTTTAGCTAACAATGCTTCTATTTCTTTGATATTAATATCGAAAATTTCAGGATTAAATCCAAGTTCTGATAATTGTGATCTTACATTTCCAGCTGTCGCTTTTGCAGCTAATTCATTTGCTTTGTTTTCCATTCCTGGTGCTGGACAAATATCCATATCCAAATCCATGATTCGAATATTTTCATTTCTTAATTCTTTAAAGACTCCTTCCTGTAATCTTCTAGAAACAAGTGCTACAACACTTACTCCTAATTTTGATAATTGTCCAAGAGCTATTCCAAAATTTCCAGAAGTGGCTTCGATTACTGTTTGATCTCCTTTCAGCTTTCCAGAAACAATTGCTTCATGAATAATATGAGCAGCTGCTCTTACTTTGATTGAACCACTTGGTAATGTTGAATCAAACTTACCATAAATTTTCAAATCTTTGTTATCAAGATTTAATTTGTAAACAGATTTTGCACATTCTTTCAAATCATCTGTCAAATCAATTAATGGTGTAGAATTAACAATTTTTGCACCTTCTAAATGTGGCACCTTATCCCATATCTCTTGTTCAAATTTTTCTAAAAGAATTTTATCTATATTATTTTCTTGAGTATGGTCCATTTTTCTAAAAATTGTTCATTTGTATTCTCATATAAAATATTAGACTGGACAGATTTTTCTCAATTTAATTTTTTGAAGTTATATATCTAAAATTCCAATTACTTTACTTGGAATGTCTTTTAATCTACTCACTGACATTGTCTTTTCATATCCCAAATGCCTAAGATTATTTGCAATTGTGACTGCTCTTATCGTATTGGAACCTAAACCAATAGCTACCATGCTTATGCCTAATCCTTTGAGTAATTTTGTCATATTTCTAACTGCGTCAGGATCTGATGGTTCTCCATCAGTTAATGTCAAAAATATGTTTGGTCTTTTTGATTGTAAAACTGGAAACATCTTATCATATACCTCTGCCAATGGAGTTGACCCATTAGCAACAATCTGTGCTAATCGTTTTGCAGTGATATGATTCCATTTGACATTTTCTTTTTTAATTGACCAGCATACCATTGATCTATTTTGTGTACTAAATGCATATACTGCAAATTTTACTTTAAGAAATGATAAAACTTCACAAAGTGCAAGTGTTGCTTTTTTGTATTCTATTGCATCTGATGCAATACTTGATGAATGATCTAATAAAATTACAATTTTTGTTTTGATCGATTTTTTTATGTCTATGAAAAATGGTTCATTACCATCAATGTAATTTTCTTCATCGAATTCATCTCCTGATTTGAGATGTTGTTCTTTCCATCCTGATCTCCACTCCTTGAATTTCATTTTTAATCCATTAATCAAACTCATGTCATAGATTGCAGTCTCATCAATATTTTTTGTAGATGGAGTTTGAATTCCAACAGCTTCTGGAATTAATCCTTTATTTTCTGTTTTTTTGTATTCTTCTAACAATACCTTGTATTCATCATAGACATCCTCTCCTCGAAATATTGCAGAAGAATCAGCTGATCCATAATCTCCTTCTTTATTTTTAGAAATAATTTTTAATATTTTCAAAATTTCTTTTTCAGATAAAGGCATTCCAGCTTTCATAAATGGCAAAGATACTGGTATAGTAAGAAGTGAATCAATTTCTAAAATTTTGATGATTTCAGTTACCCTTTTTTCCAGCCAATCGGTATCGTGATTTTCATTAATTGCCTCTTTGACATTTTTCTTTGCAAAAGTGGTTGCTTTTTTAATTTTTTCAAAATTACTTGATTGAATTTCACCTTTGATTGCACCAAACATGAAATATTGATAAAATGCCTCTACAATCCTTGCTTTTCCATAAACTGTGTTTAATTGAGGTCTTGAAATAAGCATGAAAGTATGATTGAAGATGATTTCTTCATCCATACCTCTCCAAATCTGTCTTCCTAACTCTTCTACTCGTTGTGTTTCCATTGTATTTAGAATAAATCCAAATGCATGATCATTACTAAGAATTTTTTTACAATATTTTATTCGCATTGCTTCATACCATAATGCAGTACGAAATTGTCTATACTTTTGAAATTCATCTCCAATTCTTTTTTCTAATGGTGTTAGGATTACTTTATTTTCATTTAATCGAGTTTTTGTTTCTACTTTATCTGATATTTCTATGATGATGTTATCTCTTTCAGACCATCTTCTGACAAGAAATGTTGCAATTTCCACTAATGATTCATTTTTAAGTTGAATTGCTTGCATTTAATTTCCAAACATTGAAGTAATAATGTCGTTTACTTTTTGAAATTCCACATCTCCCCATTGTGCGTATACATTTCCAAAAACAAAATTAGCTGCTTCTTTTGATGACATTCCTTTATCTAATAATTTTCCAAATGCAATTGTTTCTCTCAAACTTGGTGAATAAAATAATTCTTCTACTGCTGCGGCTTGTCTTAATGTATTTGCTAGTTTGACTGCTTGATGAATTTCTGACTCATGTTCTCCTGTAACATGTTTTTTTATAATTTCTAATTCTATATCTTCTGGTGGATATTCTAATCTGATTCGTACTGGAAATCTAC
>ERZ1047985.365-NODE-365-length-36359-cov-5.834784_pt1 | contig 36359 bp, 31 predicted proteins | sample MGYA00383097_ERZ1047985 | MGnify/ENA primary metagenome ERZ1047985 (study PRJEB29581, sample SAMEA5548367) | metagenome | biome: marine; feature: coastal; material: water | depth 50 m | study: Short-term variability in the microbial, nano- and picoplankton...
CTAGCAATATTTCCATTGACATCAACAACATCACCATTGTCAACCGTTATAATCTCAATTGCATCAAGCTCTCTGACGTCCGACCCAACAAGAGCGGATGCTTCAATACCCCAATAGAAATTAGTTTCATGTTTCAGCTGATAACCAACACCAAACATGAAGCTCGAACCAAAGCGCTCTTTTAAATCACCTCCTGGCAGGTGAAATCCCGCGTTTAGATTTACTGAAGGAATTCGAATTTTACGATCTGAAACACGTTCTTGTGCATAGAGAGAACATTGAAAGAGCACAAGGACTAAAAAAAAATTATTTGCAATTATACTTATATTCATAGGCTCTAAATTAACAATAAATCATTCCATTTAAGAAACAAATTACATTAGATAATATTGCATACAAAATGTATCTTTGATTCAATTAAAATTTATAAAGATGGAAAATATAAAAGCATACATTGAACAACACAAGGACCGGTTCATAGATGAGCTAATTCAGCTGTTAAAAATCCCCTCAATTTCTGCTGACCCGAAATACAAAAATGATGTTTTAAAAACCTCAGAAATCATTAAAACACGCCTTTTAGAAGCTGAGGTTGATTACGCTGAAATATGTGAAACGGATGGGTACCCAATTGTCTATGCAGAAAAAATAATCGACCCTTCTTTACCTACCGTATTGGTTTACGGACATTACGATGTTCAACCGGCAGACCCAATAGATTTGTGGACTAGTGGCCCATTTGAACCCATCATCAAAACTACAGAATTACATCCTGAGGGAGCTGTTTTTGCGCGTGGAGCATGTGATGATAAAGGACAAATGTATATGCATGTCAAGGCTTTTGAGCTTATGATGAAAACGAATAGTCTGCCTTGCAATGTCAAATTCATGATTGAAGGAGAGGAAGAAGTCGGTTCTGAATCTCTAGAAGATTTTGTGAAACAAAACAAAGAAAAACTAGCTGCAGATATTATTTTAATTTCTGACACAGGAATGATTGCAAATGACATTCCATCCATTACCACAGGACTACGGGGCCTGAGTTATGTAGAAGTTGAAATTACGGGCCCAAACCGCGACTTACACTCGGGACTATATGGAGGTGCTGTTGCAAACCCAATCAACATCCTCACTCAAATGATTGCTTCGCTTCATGACGATCAAAATAGAATTACCATTCCCGGATTCTATGATGACGCAGAAGAACTATCATTGGATGAAAGAGCGGAAATGGCAAAAGCTCCCTTTGATCTGGAAGCATACAAAGCAGCCCTCAACCTAGAGGATGTACATGGAGAAGAAGGGTATTCAACCATGGAAAGAAACTCCATACGCCCGACACTAGACGTGAATGGGATTTGGGGTGGCTATACAGGTGAGGGGGCAAAAACAGTGATTGCTTCTAAAGCCTATGCCAAAATTTCCATGCGCTTAGTCCCTGGGCAAAACTCTGACAACATTACTAAGTTATTCAGTGACCACTTTAAAAGCATTGCTCCCAAGTCTGTAAAAGTTAAAATTACTCCTCATCACGGAGGCACCCCATACGTTTCTCCTATCGATGATGATGGTTATAAGGCAGCAAGCCTTGCTATGGAAAATACATTTGGCAAAAAACCCGTTCCCGTTCGAAGTGGTGGAAGCATACCTATTGTTGCTCTGTTTGAACAAGAACTGAATGTAAAATCAATTCTATTGGGCTTTGGTCTAGATTCTGATGCCATTCACTCACCTAATGAACATTTTGGTCTGTTTAACTACTTTAAAGGAATAGAAACCATTCCGCAATTTTACAAATACTTTACTGACTTAAAAAAATAGGATTATAAATCAATTTGGCTAGTATCACCAAGGTATAAACCATCCCTAGCAAATTAATTTTTCTAATGGTCATTTACACTTATCTTTGACGCATGAATGTATTAAAGTGGACTCCTATTTTTTTATCTCTTGTACTATATGGTCAAGAGGTTCAGATTGATGACTCATTGACCAACTCTCTACTCATTGATTCCATTTCTGTATCCGAACCAGGTTTGTTTCAAAACGCACAAAACTCTTTTCTTGAGGAAGATGATTTATTGCTGATTGGATACCATCCATTTGAAGAAACAACACTAAGCAACTTTGGATTACCTCGAGTTCCTGTTTGGTGGAAACCCAACAACAATCTAAATCTAAAAATTGGGGATAGACTACTAGAAGCCTCTGCAAAAAGACCCATTTACGCATCCCTGTTCAAAGAAAATTTCCCGCATACAAAAATCATGTATGCACCAACACTCGTTGAAGGGCAGAAAATGAATGTCATTCATCAAAGGCCCTACAAATTCGGATCTGTATTGATTGACTATGACCGTACTGTTTCTGAAGGCTATCTGGTTCATGAAAAACTCAAAACCACCCGTTTTGCTTTTCACGGAAACTTCAGCCACCCGAACATTCCCTACAACTCAGAATGGAGGTTCCACTCCTTCAAGAATGAATCCAACTGGAATGGAGGTGTAACAGACGACGAACTGTTTTTGTCCAACTCAGAAAGCAACTGGGAGCTTTTACCTACCCAATGGACAAGGCTAAATACTGAAATCAAACAAAAAGGTCTCGACTGGAAACACTCCTATCGCTATTCTAACAAGGCAGAGATAGACTACGAATTAAAGGTTTCCAGAGACTCTCTATTTTACAACGACCTTCAGGAGGATACGTTATTTTATCCGGTTCGAACAGACTCTTCTTCTAGCCTCAGTAGAGTTTTCACAACCACAAACCACGCCTTGAGATGGAGCCAAAAAATTGACTCCGATAAAAATGTGATGGTCGGCTTGAGTTATCAAAATTTTGATTTTGAAACTTCGGATCTAAAGCAATACAACTTACATACAAGTCTAAGCTCTAAATCCCTTAAAAACCATGTTTCTCTTGCTTACGGAATAGATGCAAACAAACGCTACAACCTTCAGGCAAACTACCAACAAAAGATTTTCTTTTTAGGCCTCAACCATCAGTTTAAACTCGGCTTCGAGAAAACACATCCCAGTTGGATGATGCAAAACGACATCATCTTTCATCATCCGAGCAAATTAGAGATCTCAGACGTCAACAAACCATCCACACATCGTTCCCTTGAGTGGGACATGAATCTGAATGAAACTATTTCTCTATACAGTTCTTACCATAACATCGATGACCATCATTACTACAATGCATCTGCAATTGCAACCCAATCTGAGGAAACAATACAAATTTTTCAAAGTACGCTGAACTATAAGATACACTACAAAAAATGGAACTGGAAAGGGCAAATAGGTTACCAAAACTGCTCTAGCTCAGAAATTCCTTTGGTAGATTTCTTGACCCATCAAAAAATATATTGGCAAGGAAACATCATCAAAAAGGCAACATTAGCCCAATTTGGAACCAGAATACGCTACAAATCCAGTCATCCGGGTATGAGCTATTCTCCTATGATTGGAGATTTTTATGTAAACCCTTTATATGAAACAGAGGCAAGCTTAAGGTGTGATTTGTTTGCAAACTTCCAAATCAAAACATTAAAAATCTACCTTAGCTACGAGCACATCAATGGCCTTGGACAAGGCAATCAGTATGTACTGAAACCCTATCCGATGACTAAACCTTTCTTCAGAATGAGCTTGATATGGAATTTTTACGATTAAAAAAGCCTTCCGTTGGGAAGGCTTTTGAGATTTTTATTTTGCTCTTACAAGAACTTCGTCAATCATGCCGTAGTCTTTTGCCTCGGAAGAAGTCATCCAATAATCTCTGTCTCCATCTTTCCAGACCTCATCATAAGATTTCCCTGAATGATCAGATATAATGGTATACAACTCCTTTTTAAGTTTTTGAATTTCTCGAGCGGTAATTTCAATATCAGATGCCTGACCTTGAGCTCCACCAAGAGGCTGGTGAATCATCACTCTAGAATGCTTCAAAGCTGTACGCTTTCCTTTTGCTCCCGCACACAGTAAAACAGCTCCCATACTTGCAGCCATTCCTGTACATATCGTTGCGACATCTGGAGCGATGTACTGCATGGTGTCGTAAATCCCTAAACCTGCATAAACACCTCCTCCAGGAGAGTTTAAATAAATCTGTATGTCTTTTTTAGCATCAACAGACTCCAAAAACAAAAGTTGTGCCTGAATGATGTTTGCTACATAATCATTAATAGGTACGCCTAAAAAAATAATACGATCCATCATCAATCTGGAAAAAACATCCATAGAGGCCACATTCATTTGACGCTCTTCGATAATGGTTGGAGAAATATAGTTATTCATCATTGATGTAAATGAATCCACAGTGGTACTGCTGATTCCTTGATGCTTTACTGCGTATTTACGAAACTCGTCTTTTGAGAACATCTTTGAAGTATTTTTGGATTATTGAATAGCTAAAATAAAAAAAGGCTCGTGAAACACGAGCCTTTTTTTGAGTTATTATCGAAGCATTTATGCTTGAACTAATTTGACGAACTTCTCGTAAGAAATCTCTTTTTCGTTTACTTTAAATGAACTCTTAAAGAACGCTGTCATTTTTGATGAAAATAAACGGTCGTAAATATTTTTCTCTTCTTCTTTATTTGCAAGCACTTGTTGCGCATATTGTTCTAATTGCTCTTCTTCAGGAGACAGCTGTCCGTATTGAGCCATCTGAGCCGTAATCAACTTCTTGGTCTCAGCGACAGCTTCCTCACGAGAAACACTGATTTCATTTTCTTTAGCAATCTTGTTTTCGATAATCTGCCACTTTAAAGACTTTTTATACCCTTCGAAATCTTTTTCTATCTCATCTAAGGTAACTGGCTTCTCTGAAACTGTTTGCATCCATCGCTTCAAAAACTCCTCAGGCAGATCAAATGATGTTTTCTCCAACAAGTAATCTACTGCATCGTTCTGGAATTTACGATCTGCTTCTCCTACGAACATATTTTCAGATTCTACAGTAATCTTCTCACGGAATTCCTTTTCATTCTTCACAACACCTTCACCGTATATCTTGTCATACAATTCCGTGTTCAATTCAGCGGGTTCCATACGACTGATGTTGTCAATGGTAAAAGAAAATTTCGCTTTCAAACCAGCGTAAGCTTCTTTATCAATGTTCAACATGGCAGCGGCATCGGTATCATTTTCAAAAGATTTTTTAGGATCTAAAACAATAACAGCACCTTTCTCAGAACCAATGAATTCATTCTTCAACTTCTTCGTTTTCACAGCATCAAGCGACACAGAAGCTTGGTTGGTAATTCCTCCCTCAACAGCAGAACCCTCTGCATCTAGTTCTTGGAATGTTCCGTAAACCAAATCTTTCTCCTCCACTTTTTCTGGACTCGACATTTTACCATAACGTTTCGCTATATCCTCAGCATAACGATCTATCATAGCCTTATCAGCCTTTATTTTGTATAAATCAAGTTTGTTCTTTTTCGAAATATTTACTTCAAAAGTAGGTGCTAAACCCAATTCATATTCAAAAACAAACTCCTCTTGGCGTTCCCAATCAATTTGTTCCGATTCTTTAGGAAGGGGATTTCCTAAAATGTCTAATTTCTCATCAACAATATACTTCGTAACAGAATCCGAAAGGATTTTATTAATCTCTTCAACCTTTACAGGAATACCGTAACGCTTCTTAACAACCCCCGCAGGTACTTTTCCCTTTCGGAAACCAGGCATATCAGCAGTTTTTCTGTAATCTGCTAATACCGTTTCGACACGCTCTTGATAATCGGCAGCTGAAAGTTCTATTTTCAAAACTGCATTTAAAGAATCAATGTTTTCTTTAGAAATATTCATCAATTAATTATTTTGATGGTTAAACCTTGTAAATGAGGATTTTAAAATCTAAATCCCACAAAATTGGGCGCAAATATACGCATTTTTTAAAGAGCAGAATAACAATGTTTTAATTATTACACCCCAACTAGCATTCAAATAAATATAAGAGGTATGTATCGTAATAAATCAACTTTTTAAACTCATAAAACTTATCTTTGTCAACGACAAACCCCCGATAGGAGAAAAATACATCTATTTCAAAATCAAAAAGTGAAAACCGATTTATGAATACTAAAAATGAAATTCTCTTAGGTCAATTCATCGAAAATAGGGATGAACTTCATCAACCCGATCCAAAAGCAATATCTGCTATTTTAAGAGCCGTTGAAAGGGCTTCAGAAAGAGTACATTCAGTTATTAGCAGAGCTGGATTAGCCGACGTATTGGGTGCTGCAGGAAGTGAAAATATTCAGGGGGAACAAGTTCAAAAATTAGACTTATTTGCTAATGATCAATTTATAGAATCCCTAGAATCTTGCAATCACATTGCAGCCATTTTAAGCGAGGAAAATGACGAAATCATCTCTCTAAATGAGTCTGGCGAATACTTATTTGCCACCGACCCTTTAGATGGATCATCAAACATTGACGTAAACATTTCAGTAGGCACCATATTTTCTGTTTTTAAACGAAACCAGAAGGGGCAACCAAAAAAAGAAGAATTTCATCGCCATGGTTATGAGCAAGTAGTAGCCGGATATGTGCTTTACGGAACATCTACCGTCTTAATCTACACTTGTGGTAATGGCGTTCATGCCTTTACTTTGGAGCCAAGTTCTGGAAAATTCATCCTCACAAATGAAGCCATAAAGACACCTCAAAAAGGGAATATATTCTCCATCAATGAGGGGAACTATAACACTTTAGAAAAAGGCATTCAAAATTATATAGGATACTGTAAGAAACTAAACGACAAAGGCAAAAGAACACATACAGCGAGATTTATGGGCTCTTTGGTTGCAGATTTTCACAGGAATTTGCTCAAAGGAGGCATCTTCATTTATCCAGCTACAGCAGATGCTCCTAAAGGGAGGTTAAGGCTGCTTTACGAATGCAATCCTATAGCCATGATTGCTGAACAAGCTGGAGGTTTAGCGACCCAGGGAAAAGAGCGCTTACTGAATATTAAAGCAAAAGAAATTCACGAAAGAACACCTTTTTTCACGGGCTCCAAAGTGATGATGGATAAAGCACTTAGTTATTTAGACGAATAACTAAAACTCAATCTAGTATTGTCTTTTAAAAAGATTGAGAATTTAAATAAAACGGAAATAGAAGCACCCCGGTCAGCAAACTGATCGGGGTTAAGCCATTGAAAAAATATGAAAAAGAGCGAGTTAATTAACGGGTATCTAAAAAGCATTCAAGACCGCACCATTATCGATACTTTACATCGTGAACAATCGATTCATTTGAGTGGATTGACGGGCTCTATTACTCCGATAATCGCCAGCCAATGCTTCAAATCCTCAGAGCAAACTTACATCTTCATTTTATCCGATAAAGAAGAAGCTGCTTATTTTCACAATGATTTAGAGCAATTTATATCCGAAAAAGACCTTCTGTTCTATCCCGGATCCTACCGCCGTCCCTATCAAATTGAAGAAACAGACAATGCCAATGTATTGATGAGGGCAGAAGTACTGAACAGATTAAATTCCAGAAGAAAACCTTGCTGTATCATTTCGTATCCCGATGCATTATTTGAAAAAGTCATCACCCAAAAAGAGCTTCACAAAAACACACTAAAACTTATTGTAGGGGAAGAAATAGGAATTGACTTCTTGAATGAAACCTTATTTGAATATGGGTTTGAATATTCCGACTTTGTTGTGGAACCGGGTCAATTTTCTATTCGTGGAGGTATCGTAGATGTTTTCTCCTTTTCAAGCGAAGACCCCTACCGTATAGAATTTTTCGGTGATGAGGTTGAAAGCATTCGAAGCTTTAACATCAACACACAATTATCCATTCAGCAGGTGAAAAAGCTCAACATCATTCCTAATGTAGAAAATAAGGAAATGATAGAAGCGCGGGTTTCTTTCATGAATTACCTCAATGAAAAAGCCGTCTTATGGATTAAAGATGAAGAACTCTGTAAAGCACATTTGGATAAACTCTATCTAAAAGCATACGATGCTTACGAGGAATTAGACGGCAGTATCAAACACATCAAACCCGAAGACCTTTTCATCAACTCAAAAATCTTTTCAAAAGCAATCCAGAACTTTCAGAAAATTTCATTTGGAACTCAAGTGGAAAATACAAACCACAACATTGATTTTCAAACTTCATTTCAACCCAGCTTTAACAAACAATTTGATCTGATTATTGAGCATTTTAATGAAATGGCACTTGATGGTTACACCAACTTAATCCTATGTTCTTCACAAAAACAAGAAGAGCGGTTTCACAACATCTTCGAAAAAATTGATGAAAATTTTAAATTCAGCACCATCCTCCTACCCCTTCATGAGGGATTCGTAGATCATGAGCATAAAATACTTTGCTACACCGACCATCAATTGTTTGAGCGGTACCATAAGTTTAAACTTAAGTCAGCACAACAATACAAGAAAACCATAACACTTGATGAAATCACAAATTTAGAAATTGGTGATTTTGTAACCCACATCGATCACGGAATAGGAAAGTTTGGTGGCCTGCAAAAAATAGATGTACAAGGGAAAAAACAAGAGGCGATAAAACTTATTTATCGTAACAATGACCTGCTTTATGTGAGTATTCATGCACTTCATAAAATCAGTAAATTTAATGGAAAGGAAGGTAAAGCACCTAAAATTCATCAATTAGGCTCCCCGCAATGGGCGAAGACAAAAAGCAAGACCAAGACAAAAATAAAAACCATTGCCTACGATTTAATACAACTGTATGCCAAACGTAAAGCGGTAATAGGTTTTTCTTTTAATCCCGACAATTATTTACAATACGAGTTAGAGGCCAGTTTCCTGTATGAAGACACACCCGACCAGCTTAAAACTACTCAGGCGGTTAAAAAGGATATGGAGTCTGACACACCTATGGATCGCCTGGTTTGTGGTGATGTAGGTTTTGGTAAAACAGAAATTGCCATACGTGCCGCATTTAAAGCGGTTTGCGATAATAAACAAGTAGCCATATTAGTACCCACAACTATTCTTGCTCTTCAACATTACAAAACATTCCGCAAGCGTTTAAAAGATTTTCCTTGTGAAGTTGATTATATAAATCGTTTTAAAACTGCAAAACAGCAAAAAGAAACACTACAAAACTTAGCCGATGGGAAGGTAGACATCATTATTGGGACACACCGACTTGTTGGGAAAGATGTAAAATTCCTTGATCTCGGCTTATTGGTGATTGATGAAGAACAAAAATTTGGCGTTGGCGTGAAAGATAAACTCAAAACCATCAAGGCAAATGTTGACACATTAACCTTAACGGCCACCCCTATTCCAAGAACATTACAATTCTCACTAATGGCAGCCCGAGATTTATCAACGATCAAAACAGCTCCACCCAACAGGCTACCTGTACAAACACAAAACATTGGATTTAACGAAGAAACCCTTCGAGATGCCATACAATACGAAGTTTCAAGAGGAGGTCAAGTTTTCTTTATACACAACCGAATCGAAAACATCAAAGAAGTCGCAGGGATGATACAACGTCTTTGTCCAGACGTGAAAGTAGGTATAGGACACGGACAAATGGATGGGCCTAAATTGGAACGTTTGATGTTGGACTTTATCGAAGGTGAGTTTGACTTACTCGTCTCAACCACAATTATCGAAAGTGGTTTAGACATCCCTAATGCCAATACCATCATCATCAATGACGCCCAAAACTTTGGCTTAAGCGACCTTCATCAAATGCGTGGGCGTGTTGGGCGTTCGAATAAAAAAGCCTTCTGCTATCTGGTCACACCGCCACGTATAAGCATGAGTGAAGAAGGAAGAAAGCGCATTCAAGCTTTAGAACAACATGCCGACCTTGGTTCCGGGTTTAACATTGCCATGCGCGATTTGGAAATTCGTGGTGCCGGAGATATTTTAGGAGCAGAACAATCAGGATTCATCTCCGACATTGGATTCGAAATGTATCAAAAAATATTAAACGAAGCAGTACAAGAACTGAAAGAAACCGAATTTAAAAACGTGTATAAAAAGGATGATTCAGACTCCTTCTTTGTAGACGAATGTCAGATAGATACAGATATGGAAATATTAATCCCTGATGATTATGTAAACTCCATATCTGAACGACTTCAGTTATACAAAGACCTGAATTCTATTGAAAATGAAGAGGACTTAAAACTATTTGAAGAACAAATTACAGATCGATTTGGCGCTATACCTCCCCAGGTAGAAAAACTATTTGATTCCATTCGCTTGAAATGGATTGCCAAAGATTTAGGCTTTGAGAAAGTAATTCTGAAAGGCCACAAAATGATTGCTTACTTTGTTGCAAATCCTCAGTCTTCCTTTTTTGAATCTGAAGCTTTTGGCAACATCTTAAATTTCATTAAGGAAAATCCAAGAACTTGTCAGATGAAGGAACGCAATAATAAATTGAGTTTAGTCTTCGAGAAAATAGACCTTGTCGAAAAAGCTTTACAACAACTGAAAATGGTTAGACGGGAGTCCTAGAATTATTTAACTAACACAGGCTTCACACCCAATTCCTTAAGCATTTTGTAATGCGAGCGAACGGCACCAAAATAAGTTTTATTGTCATTATAAATGATACCATACTCTTCGGCTGTAGCCTTAACGATATCAGATATTTTCTTGTAATGTACGTGACAAATATTTGGGAAAAGATGATGCTCAATTTGGAAATTTAACCCCCCTACAAACCAGGTTACCAACTTCGAATTTTTTGCAAAGTTAGCCGTCGTTTTTAGCTGATGAATCATCCACTCATTTTCCACTTTACCTTCGTCTGTAGGTACAGGGAAAGAAACACCCTCAACAACGTGAGCTAATTGGAAAGTTACTGTTAAAATGAATCCGGCAACCAAATTCATCACCAACCAACCCAATAATATCTGCCACCAGGCAAACGGAGAAAAAATCATTGGTAAGGCAAAAATAAATGCCCAATAAGCAATTTTATAGATCACCAATTTTCTGAATTGCTTTGATTTATCGAGTTTACCATCGGGACTCAATCCTAATTTGGTAAATCTTCTGTATTGAACAAAATCTAGGACAGCCCATAAGAGCGTTCCTAAGGTGTATAGAAAGAAAGCATAAATGTGTTGAAACTTATGACCTTTACCCCATTTTTGCTCCGTAGAGAGTCTTAAAAGAGGGTCTTGATCAATATCACCATCTAAACCATCGATATTCGTGTAGGTATGATGAAGAATATTGTGTTGTACCTTCCAGTTGTACACATCACCACCAATCAGATGAATACAAACACCTAATAAATTATTAACTTTTGGATTGGATGAATAAGCACCGTGATTCGCATCATGCATCACGGACATTCCAATACCTGACATACCTAGCCCCATCACCACAGCTAAAATCAAAGCCCAGGCTCCTGAAAGAAATCCCATGTACATCAATGCATAAGGAACCAAATAGATCAAAAACATAGAAATAGATTTAATCACCATATGGCGATTCGCATTTCTGGAAATATTATTCTCTTTAAAATAACCATTAACACGTTTTCTTAACTCTTTTACAAAAGTCACCTGTTCCTTATTTTGAAATCTTATTCTTGGTATCATAGTTCAGGGGCTAAATAATTAAGGGCAAATGTAGGGCTATTCTCTTAAGAATAAACATTTTTTGATGTTAAATGATTGTTAAGAGTGCCACTTCAAAACACTCAACATCAATCAATTACTGAGTTTCGTAATAAAAATAATCGTATTAATCATCTGTTTTTAACAAAAAAAGTCTCCCCACACAAGCGGGGAGACTTTAATACAAATAACAAGTATCTTTTACAGACCCAAATTCTCATTAATCTTATCATCGCCACCGAGTAAGAACTCAACCGGATTTTCAAGGGCTTCTTTCACAGCACATAAAAAACCAACAGACTCACGCCCATCAATGATTCGATGATCGTATGAAAGAGCTACGTACATGATAGGACGAACAACGACTTCACCATCAACAACAACAGGTCGCTCTACAATATTGTGCATCCCTAAAATAGCCGATTGTGGAGGATTGATGATTGGAGTAGATAGCATAGAGCCAAACACCCCTCCATTGGTAATGGTAAATGTTCCTCCAAGCATGTCGTCCATTGCCATCTTACCATCGCGAGCCTTAATGGCCAAGCGTCTTATTTCAGACTCTATCCCTTCAAAGCTTAGCAATTCAGCATTGCGGACTACAGGAACCATAAGACCTTTAGGTGAACTTACAGCTATAGAAATATCGGCATAATCGTAATAAATTACTTCTTTGCCATCGATCATGGCATTCACATCAGGGAACAATTTCAGTGCTCGTGTAACCGCCTTCGTGAAAAAAGACATAAATCCTAAACCAACTCCGTGTTTTTCTTTAAAATCGTCTTTATAAATATTTCGTAGATCCATGATTGGCTTCATGTCAACCTCATTAAAGGTCGTCAGCATAGCGGTTTCGTTCTTTACAGAGACCAAACGCTCAGCTACTTTTCTTCGTAAAACAGACATTTTCTTCCGTTCTACACCTCTTGGCCCTGGGCCATTACCCATAGCTGTTTTGGCTTTTACAACATCCTCCTTCGTAATACGACCACCTTTACCGGAACCTTGTGTAATTTCAACTCCCTGTTCTGCCATTAACTTTCGAGCTGCAGGTGATGGCGTTCCCGTAGCATAAGAAGTTTCAGCGGGGTTTACAGCCGGAGCACTTTTAGGTGCAGCTGCAGGAGCATCCGATTTAGATGCAGATGTAGAGGCTGTACCTTCGGCAGCAGTATCTATGGTACATGCTACGTCGCCAATAGCCACAGTTTCACCCTCTTCAACTTTAATTGAGATCGCTCCACTTTCCTCAGCAGCAAGCGTTAAGGTCGCTTTATCAGAGTCTATTTCGCAGATCTCCTGATCTTTCTCAACGTACTCTCCATCGGCTACAAGCCAGCTAGCAATCTCTACTTCCGAGATAGATTCACCAGGTGATGGAACATTCATTTCAACAATCATAACAGTATAATTTTGCCTTCTTAATTTCTTTTCTACAATTCAAATACACCTTCAATAACGGCACGCTGACGACGTGCAGAACGCTTTGAAGACCCCGATGCAGGAGTGGCACTAGCTGAACGCGCTACCACCTGAAGTGGCAATTCACGCCAGTGTCTGAGTACAAAGCCCCAAGCACCCATATTTTCAGGTTCTTCTTGTGCCCACACATAAGTATCAGCATTCGAATATTTATCTACAATTGCCTCTAATTGTGTTTTAGGAAATGGATACAATTGTTCCAGACGAACCAAAGCAACGTCATTAACATTGTGCTTTTCTTTTTCTTCAAGTAACTCGTAATATATTTTACCCGAACTAAACACAATCTTTTTCACTTTAGATGCTTCTGTACTTCTATCGTCAATAACTTCTTGAAATCTACCCTCAACCAACTCATCGACAGAGGATACACATTTAGCGTGTCGCAGTAAACTTTTTGGACTCATAACAACCAGAGGTTTACGAAAGTCTCTGTGAAGTTGTCGACGCAACAAATGGAAGAAGTTGGCAGGAGTCGTAACATTAGCCACCTGCATATTGTATTGTCCACACAACTGTAGATAGCGTTCTAATCTTGCACTGGAATGTTCAGCACCTTGACCTTCATAACCATGTGGCAAGAGCATTACTAGCCCATTGTATATTTCCCACTTATCTTCAGCAGCAGACAAATACTGGTCGATAAGAATTTGAGCTCCATTGGAAAAATCTCCAAACTGGGCTTCCCAAAGGGTTAAAACATCAGGAGATGCCAATGCATAACCATAATCAAAACCTAAAACTCCATATTCTGATAATAATGAGTTGTAAATCTCAAATTTGGCTTGTCCATCACCAATATGATTCAATAGATTTACACGCTCTTCAGACTCTACATTTCTCAATATAGCATGTCGGTGCGAAAAAGTACCACGTTCAACATCCTGACCGGTCATTCGAACCTCATTTCCTTCAACTAAAATAGATCCGTAAGCAAGTAATTCAGCCATACCCCAATCCAAACGATCGGTATCATTGAACATTTTTTGGCGGTCCTTTAGAAGGCGTAATGCTTTTTTATAAAATTGATGCCCTTCAGGAGCTGTATAGAGCGCATGAGCAATATCCTTTAATTTATCAAGTGAAACTCCAGTTTCCGGAGAAGACTCAAAATCAATGGCTCGGGCCTTTTTGATGTGCACCCATTCCTTCTCCATAAATCGAGTAATGCTCGTCGTATCTTCTTTACGGGCCTCATCTAAGTCAAACTCCAGCAAACCTTTAAACTGTGAAGCCATTTCCTTAACGATGTTCGCCTCCACAACACCCTGTGCCATCAACTTTTGGTTGTAGATCTCACGCGGATTGGGATGTTTAGATATCGCCTGATACAATTTTGGCTGTGTAAATCGAGGCTCATCTCCTTCGTTATGTCCATAACGACGGTAGCAAAGTAGATCGATAAAAACATCTTTTTTAAACTCTTGTCGGTAAGCTACAGCAAAATCCATGGCATGCACTACGGCCTCAACATCATCTCCGTTCACATGCAATACAGGACACAAAGTAGTTTTAGCTACATCGGTACAGTACGTACTTGAGCGTCCATCAAGATAGTTGGTTGTAAATCCAACCTGATTATTTATAACAACATGGATACTTCCTCCTGTTTTATAGGCAGGAAGCTGAGCCATTTGTACAATTTCATAGACCAAGCCCTGTCCGGCAACAGCTGCATCACCGTGAATAATAATGGGTAAGAGCTTAGAATTATCACCGGCATACTTATGGTTGATCTTCGCTCTGGAAATACCTTGCATCACCGAACCTACTGTCTCAAGGTGTGACGGATTTGGCACCAAACACATGCTCACATCTTTCCCGGTATCTGTAGTTACATCATAAGAATAACCCAAGTGATATTTTACATCACCATCAAATTCTTCATCTTCGTAACCTTTGCCTTCAAATTCTTTAAAAACTTGCTTGTAAGGCTTTTTAAAGATATTGGCTAGAACACTTAAGCGGCCTCGATGGGCCATCCCGATCACGAATTCTTTGACATTAAGTGACGCTCCGTATTCCACAACAGCGTCAAGAGCAGGTATTAAAGCTTCACCACCTTCCAGTGAAAAACGTTTTTGACCTACGTACTTGGTGTGTAAAAAACTTTCAAAAGCAACCGCCTCATTAAGCTTCTTTAAGATCTGTTTTTTCTGACCTGGATTAAAATTGGGCTGATTATCATTTTGATGAATGTAATTCCCGATCCAATTTCTTTCTTTTGGATTTCGAATGTACATATATTCAACTCCGATGGATTGACAATACACTTTTTTTAAGTGAATAATAATATCCTTCAAAGAAGAGGCCCTGAGACCGCATTGGGTTCCCGCTTGAAAAACCGTATCTAAATCATCATCAGATAAATCAAATTGTTCGAGGTCTAATTTAGGGTTGTAATCTCTACGCTCTCTAACAGGATTTGTGTCTGTAAAAAGATGACCGCGTTGTCGATAAGCATCAATTAGGTTGAGGACCTTAAATTCTTTTTTGAAAGAGTCGGGTAATAAAGCCTCAAACTGATCTTCGGTGTAGGCTTCGTTGGCAAAATCATAGCCTTGAAAGAAGCTCCTCCAACTCGACTCTACGGAATCCGGTTTTTTGAGATATTGTTCATAAATCTCTTCAAAAAAAGCGGTGTTCGCGGCTCCTAAAAATGAGTAATTATCCATCGTTTCTTTAAACGCAATAAATTTATTTCAAAAATAACACAAATTATTTTCCTAAACCCTCGTCTAAGGTGCCTTTTTCACAGCTTTTGTAATAGTTTCTTATCAAAACTTTTTGCAAACACCTCTTTAGAACGATTTTTGACAAAACTTCAGAAAATTCAGAATCTGGAGCTAAAAAGTTTGCTTTGGCAACTTGATGTTCTGACAAATCAATTTTATAAAGCAATTGACGTGTGTATGAAGACCCTCTTTGATGAATTAAAGCATCCAATTTAGGGTGTAATTCTTTCACAATTTCTAGAAAAGCAGTTTCAGGATGTATCGGCTTTCTGAAAGTCCATTGCTCATGGAGAAACTCTTTTTCCAATTGGGCCAAAGCTTTGAGCATCCATGGTAAATCTTTGGTGTAGTCTTCTATATTTTCAAGACCAAAATTCATTACTGAATTCTTACCATCAACATTTCCACCAATTCTGTTAGTGTAGATTTTCTATCTTGAGAAATAGATATCTGATCTAAGTGACTCATAGCAGTTTTGTAATGCTCATCCATCATATTACGACAATGAGCCTTTACATTCAGCGCTTCGTAAACTTTCTTCACCTCTGTTATCTTCTCTTGCGCTTCAAAATCTTGGTGTGCAAAGTAATGATCCAAAACTTTTCTTTGCGCATCATCAGCAACTTCGAAGGCACGAATGTATAAGCAGGTCTTTTTGTTGCACAAAATATCTCCGGCAATTTGCTTTCCGAAGTCTTTTTGATTGGCATATACATCAAGCAAATCATCCATCAGCTGAAAAGCTATACCGGTATGAATTCCAAATTCATACAAATGATTTTGATCCTCAATTGATGCATTGGAAACCACAGCACCCATCTTCAAAGAACAAGCTAACAGCACAGCTGTCTTGTACTTAATCATCTTAAGATAAGGCTCCATACTTACATGGTCTTGCGTTTCAAAATCCATATCGTATTGCTGACCTTCACATACTTCCAAAGCCGTCTGATTGAACAAATCAATAAGAATTGGCAAATGAATAGACTCAGCTTCAACAAGCGATTGATAAGCTTTCACAAAAAGTGCATCTCCTGAAAGAATACCAACATTCGCATTCCACTTTTCATGGATAGTGGCCATCCCTCTTCGGAGTGGAGCATCATCCATAATGTCATCATGAAGCAAGGTAAAATTGTGAAAATACTCTACACCTATTGCCTGCGGCATGGCTTTAGCAATCTCACAGCCATACATATCAGCAACCATCAGAACCATAACGGGGCGTAAACGCTTACCACCCAAACTTAAAATATAAGAAATCGGCTCGTACAGATTTTTAGGATCAGAAGGGAAGTTTTTATTTTCTAGGGCAAGACAGAGTGCGTCTTGGAGGTCTGCAATTGATTTTAAATTACTCATCTAAATGCATCAAATATTTTCCGTAACCACTTTTCAGCAAAGGAGCTGCAATGTGGCGTAACTGTTCTTTACTTATAAATCCGGAACGATAAGCTTGCTCCTCAATACAGCCTACTTTAAGGCCCTGTCGTTCCTCGATCACCTGCACAAACTGACTTGCCTGCATCAAAGAATTAAACGTACCCGTATCGAGCCAAGCAGTTCCTCGATCTAAAATACCTACATGCAATTTACCGCGTCTTAAATAAGCCTTGTTGATATCGGTAATTTCATACTCTCCTCGGGAAGAAGGTTGTATCGATTTTGCGATATCAATCACACTGTTATCGTAAAAATACAATCCCGGAACCGCATAATTCGATTTAGGATTTTCAGGTTTCTCCTCAATAGAAACGGCTTTAGCATCTGCATCAAACTCAACAACACCATAACGATTCGGATCAGAAATATGATAGGCAAAAATAACACCTCCATCAGGCTTTTTAAACTCCCTGAGCAATTGAGAGACTTTTGCGCCATAAAAGATATTATCACCCAGAATCAAGGCCACATCATCAGCTCCAATAAAGTCTTCACCAATAACAAAAGCTTGAGCTAAACCGTTGGGTTCTTCTTGAATTGCATATTCAAATCTACAGCCAAGTGATGACCCATCGCCTAATAATTTCTGAAACAAAGGCATGTCGTGAGGCGTAGAAATAATTAATATCTCTGAAATACCGGCTTGTAATAAGGTAGATAGGGGGTAATAAATCATAGGCTTGTCGTAAACAGGCATTAACTGCTTACTCACAGACAATGTGAGTGGATGGAGACGAGTCCCTGAGCCACCGGCCAAAATGATTCCTTTCATATTACAAATCCTTTCTTATCCTTAATGCTTCCAATTCAATATCTTCTTCTTCATCTAAAATATCAATCAATGGCTCACGGAATGAACGAGTAGTAATCAAACGCTCTAGAGACAATAATAAAGAGGGTAACAACAATAGATTTGCCAACATGGCAAATAATAAAGTTACAGATACCAACAGTCCTAAAGCCACAGTCCCACCAAAGTCTGATGCTATAAAGATAGAAAAACCAAAGAATAAGACAATTGACGTGTAAAACATACTCACTCCAGTTTCTTTAAGAGCACTTATAACAGCCGGACGTATGTTCCACTGATTTGCTTTTAACTCTTGTCTGTACTTTGCTAAAAAATGAATGGTATCATCAATAGAGATTCCAAAGGCAATACTAAATACTAAAATGGTAGAAGGTTTAATAGATATCCCAAAATAACCCATCAAAGCACCCGTGAGTACCAAAGGAATCAAATTAGGCAACAAAGAAACAACGACCATTCTTGAAGAAGAAAACATCCAAGCCATCAATACAGCAATCAATCCAATAGCAAGGAGCAAGCTACTGAAAAGATTTTTAACCAAATAGGTAGTCCCCTCTAAAAACAAGACACTGGTCCCCGTGATAGAAACGTTGTATTTGTTTGGATTAAAAATTTTGTCAATTTTCGGTTGTATCGAATCTCTTAAAGATCGCATTTCTTTAGTCCCTATATTTTTCATTCGTGCCGAAATACGAGCAACTTGATTTGTAGAATCAACAAAACCTGCAAAAACACTCTGCCCACCTATACCTTGAGTATTATTGGCATATTTTAAAATCACATTCTTCTCTTGAGAAGAAGGCAAACTGTAATAGTTGGGATTACCATTGTAGTAGGCTTGTTTTGAAAACTTCGCCAAATCTACAATTGAGGTTGGACTTGAAATTTGAGGGTAATCCGCTAAGACTTTTTCTAACTTTTCTATGCGTTTAAGTGTTGAAGACCTGTTAACTCCATTTTTCTTTTGCGTATCTACAACAATTTCAAAGGGCATTACTCCGGAAAAATTTTGCTCAAAAAAGTTCAAACTTACAGCTACCGGATCCTCTTTTTTAATATCATCCACGATATTCCCTGTCGTTTGAATTTTTGAAACCCCATATATCGCAAATAAAAGCAATACACATGATGAAATATACACTGTTTTTCTATGGTATAAAACGACCTTCTGCATCCAGGCGATCAACCGATTCACCCAGGTTCTTTTGAGGTGCCAAAGATGACGTTCTCTGGGAGCTGGTAAAAAACTGTAAATGGAAGGGATGATGATGAGCGATATAAAAAACACCAGTAAAATATTGATCGAAGCTACAATACCAAACTCCACCAACATCTGAGTTTGTGTAATCAAAAAAGTAGCAAACCCAGCTGCCGTAGTGGCGTTGGTCATAAAGGTTGCGTTACCCACCTTCTGAATAACCCGTGTTAGTGCCTTGACCTTATTACCGTGTAATTTAAATTCATTGTGATATTTGTTGAGCAAAAAGATACAATTGGGTATACCAATCACAATAATCAGCGGAGGTATTAATGCCGTTAAAATCGTAATCTTGAAGCCCAAAATTGCAATGGTAGCAACAGCCCAAATCACACCAATACCCACCACAAGCATGGAGTAGAACATGGCAGAGAACGATCGGAAGAATAAAAGCATAATCAATGCTGTAACGCCCATAGCCAGAAATATAAACATCTGAACCTCTGCTTTAGTCTTCACAGCACCCTTGGTTCTGATGTATGGCAATCCCGAATAATGAACATCTACCTTAATTTGTTCTGCAAAAGGGTTAATGATATCTTCAATTAAATGGATAAGATCAACACGAGCCTCAGAATTTAAAAAACTCTTATCTAGAGTTAAAGCCATTAGATAGGCCTTCTCCTCAGCATTGTAGAAAAGTTTATTGTAAAAGGGTAAGTTGGAAAGCTTTTGCTCAACAAGATTAACTTCATCTTGGCTTTCTAGTCGATTTGGACTCACCGACTTGAAGTCAAAAGACTTCAAATCCACATTCTTTTCCATCGTATAAACCTGAAGAAGTGACATCACTTGTTCAACGCCAACAACCTCTTTTAGTCGGCTACACACATCGTGAAATGCGTTGAAATTATCCAACTGAAATAAAGAATCAGATTGAAAGCCAACAACCATAACATTGCCTTCTTGACCAAAATAATTCAAAAACTCCTGGTATTCTAGAGAGATGGGATCATCATCAGGAAGTAAGGACATGAACTCATAGGAATAAAGAACTTTACAAGCTTTTTTAGCCATGAAAAAAGTTGCAAGTCCTATGGTTACGAGTAAGAATAGTTTGTATCGTAAAATAAATCGGGATGTGAATGCCCACATATGCTATTAAAACTAAGGTAAGTTGTAAGTAAGTTTCACCTTACACTTTCATAATGTCAGCTTCCTTATCCTTTAAGATAAGATCTACCTTGGAGATGTATTTGTCAGTTAGTTTTTGCACAGAAGCCTCAGTATCTTTCACCAAATCCTCAGGCAAGCCATCTTTACCTAACTTTTTAATTTCATCATTAGCATCCTTTCGGGCACTTCTGATGGAAACTTTACAATTTTCAGCCTCAGCTTTTGAACGCTTAGCCAATTCAACACGACGTTCTTCAGTTAAAGGCGGGATATTAATAATCAACATTTCTCCGTTATCCATCGGACTGAAACCCAAGTTAGCATTAATAATCGCTTTATTCAACTCAACAAGCATTGCCTTTTCCCAGGGTTGAACGGTCAATGTACGTGCATCGGGTGTACCCACATTAGCGACCTGTGGTAAAGCAGTCATAGATCCGTAGTAGTCTACCATAACGCCAGATAACATTTGAGGATTGGCTCTACCCGCACGTATTTTCAACAACTCTGATTCGTAGTGAGTAATTGACTTATCCATACTTTCAGCAGCGCTATCCAAGCAAAATTGTACATCTTCGTTCATCTTGTCTTTTTTTATTGTCCTTAAAAGTTCACCAAAGTACCAACATCTTCACCCTTTACTGCATTGCGTAAATTACCAGCTATGTTCATATTAAAGACTATAATAGGTAGTTTGTTTTCATTACACAAGGTGAAAGCAGTCATGTCCATAACGCGAAGTCCTTTTTGATAAACCTCATCAAAAGTGATAGATTCGTATTTTGTAGCCGTAGCATCTTTCTCTGGATCTGCGGTATAAATCCCATCAACGCGAGTACCTTTTAGAATAACATCAGCTTCTACTTCAATCGCTCGAAGCGTAGCAGCAGTATCCGTTGTAAAATAAGGATTTCCTGTTCCCGCAGAAAAAATAACAACTCTACCTTTCTCTAAATGTCTTACTGCTCTACGACGAATAAAGGGCTCCGCAACCTCATCCATTTTAATGGCTGTCATCACACGAGTTTTCACTTGAATATCTTCTAGAGCAGACTGAAGAGCTAATCCATTAATCACCGTCGCCAACATCCCCATATAATCGCCTTGCACACGATCCATGCCACTATTTGCTGCTTGGATACCACGGAAAATATTTCCACCACCAATAACAATGGCTACTTGACAACCCTGGTTAACTATACTCTGAATGTCTTGTGCGTATTCTGATATTTTTTCTGGGGAAATACCGTATTCACCGGTTCCCATCAAAGCCTCTCCGCTAAGCTTTAGAAGTATTCTTTTGTATTTCATAGACCTAAATCGTTTCTCAAAGATAGATAAATCAGTTTAAGTAAAAATAAAGAAGCTCAGAATTTTTGAGCACAAAAAAACCACTCAAATTGAGTGGTTTTTTTAGGGGTCAAAAGGGATTAACCTAATGCAACTCTTTTAAAGCCTGCTACTGCAACATCACCATAAGTAGCGACATAACCAGCAACACTTTGCTTCTCGTCTTTGATGAAGTCTTGATCTAAAAGACACATTTCTTGATCGAGAGTGGTATTGTCAGCGATAAATCTCGTCACCTTTCCAGGAACAATTTTATCCCATATTTTTTCCGGCTTACCTTCAGCTTGTAATTGCGCTTCAATAGCTGCTTTAGCTTCTGCAACAACCTCGTCAGTAAGTTGAGCTCTAGAAATGTACTGAGGTACGTTCTTTAGCGTTTTTCCTAAACGAGCCAACTCAATATTATCTTTTTCAATAACAGCAATACGAGCTTCCGTTTCTGATGCTACGAAAGCAGCATCAAAATCTTTAAACGATAAAGTAGTCGCTCCCATAGAAGCAACCTGCATCGACAAATCTTTAGCAAGCACATCAGCGTTATCAACAACTTTATCCAATCCAACCAAAACGGCAATCTTAGATCCGTGTGTGTAAGAACCTACATAACTGGCCTCAACTCTTTCAAATCCTTTGATTTCAATTTTCTCTCCGATCACACCCGATTGCTCTGTCAACTTATCAGCAACACTCATTCCACCGAAATCAGCCGCTAAAAAGGCGTCTTTATCAGCGCTGTTTAGAGCGATGTCAGCAAAGTCAGAAGCTAGAGATTTGAATGAATCGTTGATGGCAACGAAATCCGTTTCACAAGCCAAAACGATAGCTACACCTACAGTGTTATCTGCATTGATCTTAGTCAAGGCAACACCTTCAGAGGCATCACGGTCAGCACGCTTAGCAGCGATTTTCTGACCTTTCTTACGAAGTACGTCTACAGCAGCATCAAAGTCACCTTCAGCTTCCACAAGAGCTTTCTTGCAGTCCATCATTCCGGCACCGGTTTGCTTTCTTAATTTATTTACTTCTGCGGCAGTAATTTTCATGATAAGGCTACTCTTTTAAAGTTTATTCAGCTTTTTCAGCCGGTTTTTCTTTTTTCTCTTTAGAAGCTTCTGCTTTGGCAGCTTCATCTTTCTTTGCTGCTGCTTGAACCTCTTTCTCTTTCTTACGCTCAGCTAAACCTTCCTTAACACCTGCGTTAATAGAATCGATGATAATGGTAATTGCTTTAGAAGCATCATCATTCGCTGGAATAGCGAAATCTACCAACTCAGGGTCAGCATTCGTATCCACGATGGCAAAAGTAGGGATTCCCAACTTTTTTGCTTCTGCAATAGCAATAGCTTCACGTTTCAAGTCAACTACGAATAATGCCGCCGGAAGACGAGTCATATCCGAAATTGAACCTAAGTTTTTTTCGAGTTTAGCACGTTGACGGTCGATTTGCAAACGCTCTCTTTTAGAAAGAACCATAAAGGTCCCGTCTGCTTTCATTTTGTCAATCGAAGACATCTTTTTTACCGCCTTACGGATGGTAACAAAGTTGGTCAACATACCGCCTGGCCAACGCTCAGTAATGTAAGGCATGTTTACTTCTTTTGCCGCTTCAGAAACAATCTCTTTTGCTTGTTTCTTAGTTGCAACGTACATGATTTTTCTTCCCGAACGGGCGATCTTTTTCATTGCTTCAGTAGCTTCATCAAGCTTTACTGCCGTTTTGTTAAGATCGATAATGTGGATCCCATTACGCTCCATAAAAATGTAAGGAGCCATGTTTGGATTCCATTTGCGCGTTAGGTGACCAAAGTGTACACCTGCGTCTAATAGTTCTTTAATTTCAGCCATTTTAATTGTCTGTTTACTTTCTTTTTACGTTTTTTTCGCAATTGCTAAGTAATGCCAAAGCAGTCTTAACAATTTAGATACTAAACCAATATTAACGTTTCGAGAACTGGAATTTCTTACGAGCTTTCTTTTGTCCTGGTTTCTTACGCTCAACCATTCTAGGGTCACGAGTTAGCAATCCTTCTGGTTTCAAGGCTGCACGGTGATCAGGATTTACTTGTATCAAAGCACGTGAGATCCCCAAGCGAATTGCTTCTGCTTGACCGGTGATACCACCGCCATCTACGTTTACTCTGATATCGTATTGACCCTCAACACCGGCCAAAGCTTGAGCTTGCTCAAGTTTGTATTGTAGCGTAGCTGTAGTGAAGTAATCTTTTACATCTCTACCGTTAACAGTAACCGCTCCATTACCTTCAGAAAGGTAAACACGCGCTATTGCTTTTTTTCTTCTACCGATTGTGTGAACAACTTCCATCTTACTTGATATCTTTTAAGTTGATTTGTTTTGGCTTCTGAGCTTCCATTCCGTGTGCATCACCAACGAAGACACGTAAATTTTTGTTCAATGCAGCCCCTAATTTGTTTTTAGGAAGCATTCCATAAACAGCCTTAGTAACAAGACGTGTTGGATCCTTCTCAAAAACTTCTCTTGCTGTTGCGTTACGTTGACCACCAGGATATCCTGTGTGGCTAATGTATTCTTTAGCTTCCCATTTGTTTCCAGTTAAAACAATCTTCTCAGCGTTAATCACAATCACGTTATCTCCACAATCTACGTGCGGCGTGTAACTTGGCTTGTGTTTACCACGAATCAGAAATGCAACCTTAGAAGCCATACGCCCCAACGTCTGTCCTTCAGCATCCACCAACAACCATTCTTTTTGAACGGTCTGTGCATTAGCTGAAACAGTTTTGTAGCTTAATGTATTCACCTTTTACTGATTTAGGTTAATTAATTATTCCCTTACAAACGGACATACCATGCCCGTAAAACGGACGGCAAAGTTAGAGCTTTTTTTGAGAAATTACCACCTTCCCCCCATTATCTTTTACCCCGATTTTGGTAATCGGTTTTCGGCACATCTTTTGGATGTTTGTTTTAAGTAAGATGAAAGTCTAAAAAGGGGTCACATATCAATCATCAACCTTGGAATGTAATGTCTTGGGAACAACACCTAAACCCTTAGCCACTTTGACAAAAGCGGCTATGGCTTTTTGTATCTGATGAGGTTCATGAGCCGCAGATAGTTGCACCCTTATACGAGCCAAACCTTTTGGGACTACAGGATAAAAGAAACCAATTACATAGACCCCCTCATCAAGTAACTTATCCGCAAATCGTTGTGACAACTCGGCATCGTACAACATCACCGGTACAATAGCATGTTCTCCCGGACGAAGATCAAAACCTGCAGCTTCCATCCCTTCGCGAAACTGCTTTGCATTCCGCTCTAACTTATCTCTTAAGGCTGTCGAGGAAGACAACAAGTCTAAAACTTGAATCGCTGCCCCCACAATAGAAGGCGCTAAAGAGTTTGAAAACAAATACGGACGAGAACGTTGTCGCAATAAATCAACAATTTCCTTTTTAGCAGAAGTAAAACCTCCCATAGCACCACCCAAGGCTTTCCCTAGAGTACCTGTAATGATATCGACTCGACCCATTACATCCCAATATTCATGAGACCCTCTACCCTTCTTCCCAACGAAGCCGGTGGCATGGGAGTCGTCAACCATCACAAGGGCATCGTACTTATCCGCCAAATCACAAATGGTATCAAGTTTTGCCATAGAACCGTCCATAGAAAAAACACCGTCCGTTACAATCAGCCGGTAACGAGCCGATTGGGCTTCTTGCAATTTAGCTTCCAAATCTTCCATATCGTTATTCTTATAACGAAAACGATGCGCCTTACACAATCGAACCCCATCGATTATTGATGCATGATTTAAAGCATCAGATAGGATGGCATCCTCTTTCGAAAAAAGCGGCTCAAAAAGCCCTCCATTGGCATCGAAAGCGGCAGCGTATAAGATCGTATCCTCCATTCCTAAAAAGGCAGAGAGTTTATCTTCTAAGGCTTTGTGAACGTCTTGTGTGCCGCAAATAAAGCGCACCGAAGACATGCCATAGCCATGGGTGTCCAAAGCTTTTTTTGCAGCTTGTACCACCTCAGGATGAGAGGATAAGCCCAGATAATTGTTCGCACAAAAGTTAATGACTTCAGAGCCATCATTTACTTTAACAGCTGCCCCCTGCGGGCTAAGAATTGTACGCTCTTTTTTGTACAAACCCGATGATTTCATCTCATTGAGCTGTGTCTGCAAATGTGTTTTATAGTTACTGTACAAATTGAAATTAATTAAGGGTTAAAATATACGATTCAAACATTATACAATTAGGGTTCGTCTACACCACCCCTTGATCTAACATCGCATCTGCCACTTTTACAAAACCAGCAATATTCGCTCCCTTCACATAATTTACATGACCTTCATCATCAGAACCGTACTGAACACAGACTTCATGAATATCTACCATGATTGCATGCAAGCGGGTATCCACTTCTTCTCGAGACCAATTGTAACGTAGCGAATTTTGCGACATCTCTAATCCAGAGACAGCAACCCCACCTGCATTGGAAGCCTTTCCGGGAGCAAATAACAGTTTATGTGCTTCAAAAACAGCAATCGCTTTAGGCGTACACGGCATATTTGCTCCCTCACTAACACAAACACAACCATTGGCTACAAGAAGAGCCGCTTCCTCTCCATTGAGTTCATTCTGAGTGGCAGATGGAAGTGCAATATCGCAAGGGACAGACCAAGGTCTTTTTTGGGCATGAAACTCACAACCAAACGCATCCGCGTAAGCTTTTATCCTTCCTCGTTTTACGTTCTTTAAATCCATGACAAAGGCTAACTTAGCCTTATCAATACCCTCAGGATCATAGATATAACCTGAGGAATCAGACAAGGTAACCACCTTACCTCCTAGTTGCGTTACTTTTTCACAAGCATATTGGGCAACATTTCCAGAGCCTGAAATAGCTACAATCTTTCCTTTAAGATCATCCCCTCGAGTCTTTAACATTTGTTCTGCAAAATACACCGTACCGTATCCGGTAGCCTCAGGACGAATGAGGGACCCACCCCAGCCGGCACCTTTACCGGTTAAAACACCAGTAAACTCATTCCTTAAGCGCTTGTACTGCCCAAACATATAGCCTATTTCACGACCACCAACTCCAGTATCTCCTGCCGGAACGTCGGTATTAGGACCTATATGCCGAAACAACTCCGACATAAAACTCTGACAAAATCGCATGACTTCATTGTCGGATTTGCCTTTAGGGTTAAAATCGGCACCGCCCTTACCCCCTCCCATAGGGAGCGTAGTTAAACTGTTCTTAAACACCTGTTCAAAAGCCAAAAATTTTAGAACGCCTAGGTTAACCGTAGGATGAAATCGCAAGCCTCCTTTGTAAGGCCCAATCGCACTATTCATTTCAATACGAAAACCTCTATTCACTTGTATTTCGCCATTGTCATCTACCCACGGTACTCGAAAAATCATCACCCGTTCTGGCTCAACCATGCGTTCTAACAACTTGGCATCCCTATATTTCGGGTTATTTATTATAAAGGGGATAACCGTTTCCGCGACTTCTGTTACCGCTTGAATAAATTCGGGCTCACTCCCGTTTCGAACTTTTACAATGTTGATAAATTCCTCTATTTCTTTGCTCATCATTATGTAATTAATCGATTAATATATAAAACAAACCTATCACTTTTAATTTATCAAAAATATGTCTTCTCAGGCCTTTGCATATTCATTTCCAGGCAAAGACCTTACCAATCCTTTGAGCTCTAATTGCAGAAGAACTTGCAGAATCTTGGGGATACTGAGTTTCGCTTGTAATGCGATGAGATCTATGGACAACTTTTCTTTGCTTGACAAAACGCCCAACAAAGCCTCCTCATCTTTATTCAACTCAATGAACAACTCCACTTGCTTCGCATTCTTTTTCTCAGAATCGGCATCCCAACCCATAAGATAGCAAATATCGTCAGCAGATTGTATCAAAGCGGCCTGATTTCTACGAATCAACTGATTACAGCCCTCTGAATTTTCATCGCCAACGCGGCCCGGCACAGCAAACACATCTCTACTGTAAGAGTTGGCAATGTCCGCAGTAATCAAAGCCCCTCCTTTTTTACGAGCTTCCACCACCAAGGTAGCATCAGCCAAACCTGCTATGATCCGATTACGCTTGGGAAAATTCTCTCGCTCGGGGCGATTTCCACTGGTAAAATCACTCAATAAAGCACCTTGTCTTTGCATCTCTTCCGATATCTTCTTGTGAACGGATGGATACATACGGTCCAAACCGTGTGCCAAAACACCTATCGTAGGAAGATTGTATTTCAAACAAGCCTTATGAGCAGCAACATCAACACCATAAGCCAAACCACTTACGACAAGCACATCATCGAGTTGACTTAAGTCTTGAACAATTTGCTCCGTAATCCGGAGTCCGTAGTCCGTGGCTTTTCGAGTTCCGACGATGCTAATGATTCTTTTGGCGTTTAAATTAACTTCGGAACCTTTTTGGTAAAGAACAATTGGGGAATCGACGCATTGCTTTAAACGAAAGGGATAATCATCATCCTTAAAATACACAGGACACACGCCATTTTGCTCCATGAATCGCAATTCAAACTCAGCCGCTGAAAGCAAATCTTTGGATACAATGGTGTTGGCTAAAACGGAGCCGACACCGGGAATTCTCATTAGATTTTTTCTGGGCTCCATGAAAACGGCCTCTGCAGAACCACAGTAGGCAATCAATTTTTTCGCAATCACATCACCGACCTTAGGAACCAGAGTTAATGCAATTTGATATATACTTTCTTTGTTCATCTCACAAACTTGTTTGCAATGGCTTTCCGGAAAAAATGGCCTTTGTATTTCGTCGCAAGCTCAACGGAATCAAAACCAACATTCTTATCTCAAACATCATTCCAAGGCATTCATTACAAAGCTAAAAAAGAAAGTAAGTCCGATGGGAAAACTTAGATGAAAAAAGATTTATGAGCCTTAGTTAAGATGCTTATATTTACCACGTGAGGAATAAACACCTCAAACCAAAATGAAAAACTCTGTCATGCACATAGGCATTATACCTGCACGTTATGCTTCCAGCCGATTTCCGGGGAAGCCACTGGTAGACATTCATGGAAAAAGCATGATTCAACGCGTGTACGAGCAATGCGTAAAATCACATCTCGACCGTGTTGTGGTAGCTACCGATGACGAAAGGATCATTGAACACGTTCAAGATTTTGGAGGGGAGGTGGTTCGAACGGCATCGACGCACATTAGCGGAACCGATCGAATTGCGGAAGCAGCGAAAAAGCTGAATTTAGACAATGAAAGTATTGTTGTCAACATTCAGGGTGACGAGCCCTTTATCGATCCCGATGACATCCGAAAGCTCGGAAACTGCTTCGACAATGAAGCTACACAAATAGCTACCCTCGTAAAAAAAATAGGGGATACGGAGACGCTTCACAACCCGAATAGCCCAAAAGTGGTCAGAGGCGTGAATGGTCAAGCGCTGTACTTTTCGAGAGAAGCGATACCTCATTTAAAAGGAATTGATAAAGAGCTTTGGCTTAGCCAAGGAACTTATTTTCAGCACATCGGTATCTATGGATTTCGATACGATGTCCTCCAAAAAATTACGACCCTAAAAAGTTCGGCGCTAGAACAAAGTGAGGGCCTAGAGCAGTTGAGGTGGATTGAAAATGGCTACACCATCCAAACGGCTGAAACTAGCTCCGATTGTGTTGCCGTAGACAGTCCCGAAGATTTAAAAAGAATCGACCAAAAATTCTTTTCATAATCCCCGTAATTTCCTAAATTAGCCTCGTATGAACGTAGAAGCTTACATCAGTGAATTGTTGTACCGACACGATTGTGTTATCGTTCCGGGGCTAGGGGGTTTTATCACCAACTATCGCTCGGCACAAATTCATCCGGTAAGCCATACGCTTCGTCCACCAAGCAAAAGCATCAGCTTTAATGTTCAGTTGCAAAATAACGACGGTTTATTGGCCAACTATATTGCTGAATCTGAGTCTATATCTTATGCAAAGGCTCAAGCAAAAATCGATCGATTTGCGCAAAAAATTCAAAACGATTTAGAGCATAAAAAAGAGGCTGGGATTTCTAATGTGGGAATTTTATCCAAAGATCGAAACGGAAAAATTTCGTTTGAGCCTAAGTTCACCGCAAACTACCTTTTGGATTCTTTTGGACTGGAAGACATTCAATCTCCAGCCATACTCAGAAAAGCCAAAACGATCAGTTTACAAGAGCAGGTCGTTCGAGGAAGTGAAAACATCAAATCGAACAAATCTTCCATCAACTGGAGGGTGGCTGCAGTCATCGTTCCTTTGATTGGATTGAGCGCATTCGTTTCCTTGCAAAACTCCACGGTGAGCGACAAGCTAGCGAACTATGCGTACCTGAATCCTTTCAAGAAAAAGCCTGCCGCTGTTTACATACCTCGTCACGTAGAGAAACCTGCTGAAAAAGTAGTCGTTCTCGAAGAGACGAGTACTCTGGCAAGTCCGGCTCCAAAGGCGGTCGAAGTAAAACCTGCCCTAAGCGCTGCAAAAATGAATTTCCATTTGGTCGCAGGATGCTTCTCTTCAAAAGAAAATGCAGATAATTTGGTTCAAAAATTGAAAACAGAAGGGTACAACTCTTCCGTGATTGGACAAAATGCAAAAGGCCTTTTCAGAGTCAGCTTCAATTCATTCTCCACAAGAGAACTTGCCCTATTGGAAATGGACAAAATAAAGTCTGTGGGCAAATCTACTTGGCTACTGAAACAGTAGTCCGGTCAATCCATCCGCTACACATTTAAAACCTTTGTAACTCGTTTACGATGTCATCAACATCGTGATCCATGCATTTGAAATGCTTTTTCGGGCATTTGGAAAAGCCGATTTTGGAACAAGGACGACAGGATAGGTTTTTAATCTCTACCATTTTGGAGCTTGCATCAGACAGGTAAGGATACATCCCCAGTTCGGGAACGGTATTTCCCCAAACCGAAACAATGCGCTTTTTAAAAGCCGCGGCAACGTGCATCAAGCCCGTGTCGTGACTGATTACCCATAATGCCTGCTGAACCAAGCTTGCCGACTCATCCAACTTAAACTTCCCACAGGCATTAAACACCTGCGGTCCTATCGCATCAGAAATCGCCTCTCCTTTAGCGGCATCCTCAGGGCCACCCAAAAGAACGACGGGAGATTTTAGCGCCTTGCAAACCTCTATAAGTTTTGAAAGAGGCATCATCTTCGTGGCGTGTTGTCCTCCAATAACCACAGCCACATAACCTTGGGCATGGGTTTCGGGCAAGCGATTTACCTCCACTACGGAGCCTTTAGGAATAAAATAATCCAAGCCTTCTCCATCGTTGAGTACACCCAGATGTTTCACGGTTTCTAAATAGCGATCCACAATGTGTACGTCGGGCATCTTTCGGACTTTAAAAGTCACCAAAAGCCACTTTTGAATGTTCAATTTCGGAAAGGACTTTGAAGGAACTTTTAAGGCGCTTTTCAATCGTAGGGTTCGCAAGTTATTGTGCAAGTCGATGACCTGGTCAAACTGCTCCGCCTTTAATTGTTCAATCAAGGCTTTGTCAATGTCTTTGACTATGGAGTGAACGCGGTCAACGTAAGGGTTGTTTTCCAAGAGGCCTGAAAAGGACGCTTTGGTGAGGTAATGTAATTCCACATCCAACTGTTGTTTCACACAGCGAATGACAGGCGTTGTTAAAACAATATCGCCAATAGAGCTGAAACGTATGATGAGTATTTTCTTCACGGAAGTGGATTTGAAACAAAAATAAACAAAGCACCGAGAGCAAAAAGAAGAATGTAAAAAAGATTGGGCTTGGGAGCGACTAAAGCGTCATTTCACCGCGAAGGTTCGTGGTGATCAGTGCCATTCGTTCCGAGGCATCCTCGGTTTGTGCCAAGACAAACATCAGTTTGGTGACCGCCGCTTCAAAGGTCATGTCTTGCCCAGACAGAACACCGAAATCTTTGAGAGATTTACTGGTTTCGTACCGGCCTAGTTCTACGGAGCCTCCCACGCATTGGGTGATGTTAAGAATCAACAGCCCACGAGCAGTAGCCTCTGAGATGGCGGACAGAAACCAAGGGCTGGTGGGCGCATTTCCGGAGCCGAAAGTCTCCAAAATCACCGCTTCCGTTTCGGGGTGGTTCAAAGTATTTTTGACAATCGATTCCGAGATTCCCGGATACAACTTCAGCACGCCGATGTTGGGATTGTAGTTTTTATGCGCGATAAGGGTTCCTTCGCTTAAAGACTTTACTGCCGTCCGATTGAACTTCAGGTGCACACCGGCTTCAGCCAGCGGTGGGTAATTGACCGATGCAAAAGCCTCAAAATTTTCAGCATTCACCTTGTGTGTTCGATTTCCGCGATAAAGCTGGTATTCAAAGTACACCGACACTTCAGGAACTACGGGCTTACCATTGCGGTACGAAGAAGCAATTTCTATGGCCGTAATCAGGTTTTCCTTGGCATCGGTACGAGGTACGCCCGAAGGCAGCTGAGATCCGGTAAGGACGACTGGCTTGTTGAGGTTTTCGAGAAGAAAACTCAGGGCCGAAGACGTAAAAGCCATGGTATCCGATCCGTGCAGAATCACAAAACCATCGTAGTTGGCATAAGCAGACTCTATGGTTTCGGCCAACTGTATCCACACTCTTGGGTGCATGTTAGACGAATCGATGCTCGGCTCGTACGAATGCACCTCCAGTTCACAATCCAACTGCTTGAGTTCCGGAATTTGTGCCTGTAGGTTTTCAAAGTCAAAGGGAATGAAAGTTCCGCTGTCCGAATCGTGAACCATACCGATGGTCCCTCCTGTATAAATGAGTAAAATCCGCATCAGAGACCAAATATTTTTTTGGAGTTCTCAGTTGTCACCGCTGCAACCTCTTCTAGAGATACCTGATGCAGGTCGGCTACTTTTTGTGCAATATGAACGAGGTACGCACTTTCGTTTCGCTTCCCTCTATTGGGGCTAGGCGCCAAATAGGGGCTGTCGGTTTCCAGCACCAGATGTTTCAAATCAATTTGTTCGACCACTTTATCCAAACCTGCTTTTTTAAAGGTCACTACCCCACCAATCCCCAAATAAAAATTGAGGTCTATGGCTCTGTGGGCCTGTTCAAGGCTTCCGGTAAAACAATGAAAAATGCCTCGTAATTTTTCATCCTTCTCGGATTCTAACACTTCAAAAACCTCACCAAAGGCATCTCTACAATGAATGGCAATGGGTAAACCTTTCTCTTTTGCCCAATGAATTTGGGTGCGAAAAGCTTCTTTTTGCTCTTCCACAAAAGTCTTGTCCCAATACAAATCCATGCCGATCTCACCCACGGCACAGAAGTTACCCGCATCCAAATGCGCTTTCAACACTTGAAGTTCCTCTTGAAAATCCGCCTTCACATGACAAGGGTGCAGGCCCATCATCGGAAAGCACTTTCCGGGGTAGGCAGCCACCACGTCCATCATCTCTTTGACCGTATGCTGATCCACGTTGGGAATGAAGATGCGCTCCACTCCTTCCTCAAAGGCGCGTGCAATCATCTCTTGTCGATCATCGGCAAATTTTGCATCGTACAAATGGCTGTGTGTATCGGTTAAAATCATGGTTCAAATGTACACTTTTTGCCTCATGCGGAACATCGGCAAAAGGCTATTCTTTATCAAAAAAAAAGACTATTTTAGCCTCCCGTTTTAGAGAGGTGGCCGAGTGGCTTAAGGCGCACGCTTGGAAAGCGTGTATACAGCAATGTATCGGGGGTTCGAATCCCTTCCTCTCTGCAAAAGAATCCCGCAAAATGCGGGATTTCGCATTTAAAGTACAATCGAATTCATTCGAATTGGTCTTTAAAGGGGAAATGACAGATGTAGTAGACATCGGGATTCTTTTGACAGACTCCCCATTGGGGATCATCCGCGAAGCGGATAAGTCCTATCAACAAATCAAATGTACTTGTAAAGGCATAAAAATGAAAAAGACCAAGCTGCGAAGCAGCGGGGGATGCTCTTTTGAGCAGCTCCCAACAAGGGATCATCCGCTAGAACTAAATCTGATCAAGATAAAACCTAAAGTTAGTCATCAAAAGGACTTTTAATTTTCTCAAGAGCGCTCACAGCAATATGCGTATAAATTAATGTGGTTGACATATTAGAATGACCCAATAACTTTTGAATGTGCGCTATGCCTATACCGTCTTCCATAAGTTGTGTCGCAAAACTATGTCTTAGGGTATGTAGTGTTACTGACTTGGTGATTTTCGCTTTTTTAACAGCTCTTTTTAAAAATTGACCGGCACTCTCAGCAGAATACCGCCCCCCTTTTTGCCCCTCAAAGAGAAAATCTTTAGGTCTGTATTTCAGATAGTAAGTTCTTAATAAGCCCAATACCTTGTGGGATAAAATGGTATATCTGTCTTTCTTACCCTTCGCTTGTCGGACATGAATTAACATTCTACTTGAATCTATATCTTCTTTTTTAAGCGAAAGTAATTCACCTATTCTTAGACCTGAACTGTAAATTAAGGCCAATATCGCTCTATGTTTGATATTGTTCGTGCAGCGCAATATATCTGCAATTTCAGACTTACTCAATACTAAAGGAAGTTTCCGCTCTCTTTGAGTGACTTTTAAATATTCAAATGGAATGACACGATTAAAGATTTCCTTGTAGAATAATTTTAAACCACCAACAATTTGCCTTTGGTAAGAAGCCGATATACCCTTCACCTTAACCAAGTAATAAATATACTCGAACAAGTCTTTATCAGAGATATTCTTTAAGGGGATATCTTTAAAGTGCCTCTGAACATGGATCAGGTGACTTTTGTAGCTAATTATCGTTTGCCGGCTGTAACGTTTTAACTCAAGTATTTTAACAAAATCTGTAACAACTTCCATAAAATAAAATTATATATTTATCATTAAAGTACATGGATTAACTAGTATAATTAAAGTTAAATATATAATTTTAATAATACTAGATTTAACAACAAGTTAGCAACAATAAAGTAACATGGAAAATAATCCAATAGATACATTCTTTAACAGCTTTAATTTTTCAGAAGCAGAGAAGATAAAGATGCTCGAACTGAATTTATTCAAATCCTTTACTAAAGGAACTATTCTAATAAAAGAAGGTGATTTTCCCAAACATAATTTTATTGTTATTCGAGGTGCATTAAGAGAATACCGAATAAAAGATGGCATGGAAAAGACAATAGAATTTTACGTAGAAGAAGATGCCATTTTCTCTGAAAGTACTTTTAATGGAAAACCCTCAGAGTCTTATCTCGTGAGCGAGACAGATTGTATCTTACTTAGAAGTTCGGAAAAAGATGAGCATATTTTTAGAACTAATTTTCCAAGAATAAATAGTTTTTGCAATTCTTTCATCAAAAAGGAAGTAATTAAACGTCAATCAAAATATAGTAACTATTCAATTTCGAATCCAGAGGAAAGGTATTTAAATATATTGCAGAATAAACCTTATTTGCTTCAAAGATTTTCACAGTATCATATAGCAAGTTATATAGGAGTTAAGCCCGAATCGTTAAGTAGAATAAAAAAGCGTATATCTAAAATAAGATAAGACTTGCTTTCTTAACTTAAGTCAATGAATAATTATTATCCACAATCTAAATTTGAGCAATAATCAAATAGATAAAATATGGATATGGATTTAAATCAAAATAAAAGACATTTTCTCGTTATTGCAGCAGCAGCAAGAGGTGCAAGATTTTTTATAAAGAAGGCATTAGAACAAGGACACAATGTCACTGGCTTATGTAGAGCAGATTCAGATACAGGAGCTCTAAGTCGCCTAAAAAAATTACTAAAAGAAACGGAATTAACACCAAATGATGGTCAATCTAATGTTATCGTTGGTAAATTAAAAGCAAAGAATAGTAATATATTAGATGCTCAAACCTACAAAACAATTCTTGATGAAAACCTTACTATAGATGCCATTGTCTGCTTCGTAGGAGCTCCAACTACTTTGAAAGGTCAATACAGTCGTAAACTTCAACTTTATACTAAAACCTATACTGCCATGACTGATGGTATGAAAATAAGTAGGTGGGTTGAAACATTTGTTCATGGCAGTTCGGGTAGTGAAGGAATCCCTGGTCAGCACAAATATTTAAAACTTCCCGCAAATTATAAATTAAAATGGTTGCTCGAAAAAATAGGTAAGACTCCAGCTGCTAAAAATTATTTTGAAAGTGAACATATTCTTGCAGATGCAAAAGAAGATGGTTTAAAATTTATTCTATTTAGACCTGCTTTTCTAACTTCTGGTATAGCTAAGAGGAATTTTGGGTTCTGTTTTGACTCAACTGAATTAAATAATAAGGAACTGCCACTTGAAAAGACAAAAATGTCTATAAGTCGGGAAGATGTGGCAGAAGAGATTTTACGCGTAGCTACTTTATCTGAAATTGAACGTAAAAAATACCATGGTCATGGCATATATCTAGTTGATATGAAATAACGTACTTTTAAAAAATAAAATACTAT
>ERZ1047985.367-NODE-367-length-36192-cov-18.024047_pt1 | contig 36192 bp, 44 predicted proteins | sample MGYA00383097_ERZ1047985 | MGnify/ENA primary metagenome ERZ1047985 (study PRJEB29581, sample SAMEA5548367) | metagenome | biome: marine; feature: coastal; material: water | depth 50 m | study: Short-term variability in the microbial, nano- and picoplankton...
AATGATGGAACTATAGAGCGTGACCAGGAGCGTGTAGATAATGAAGCTGAGTTTGGTTGCTTTATGACTAACGCACAGATAGAGCGTGGTGATTGTGATATACCTAAACCTATTGAAGAAGATATTAAAGATGATATTATAAAAGAGGAGGTAATCGTTGAAGAAATTAAAGAAGATGTGGAAGTCATCATTCCTAAGGATGATGTTGATGTACTCGACCCACCTAAAGAGGAAGTATTTGAAGATGCAATTGTGGAGTTTGAAGAACTCCCTATTGAGTTCGAGATTATTGAATTTGATTTGGAAGATATTGCTCCCGAAATCGTGGTGGAAATACCAATACAAGATGAAGAACTAGAGGAGGTTATAGATGAAGAAGTTAAAGAAGATGTCAAGGAAGTTTTGGATGAGCCGATACAGGAAGTTGTTAGTGAAGATACGCCAGGAACAACACTACCGAGAGTGGAAGATAAAGAACCCATAGAGCTTACTGAAGAAGAAGTTGCTGTTGAAGTAGCAGAAGTAGAAGAAGTTGTAGAAGAGATTGTAGTAGAGGAAGCTACTGTTGAAGAAGTTGTTGAAGTACTAGAACAAGTAAATGATATTGGTGTACAAAACCTAGACCAAGCTACAGAAGAAGTACAAGAGATAGTACAAGCTGTTGTTGAGGAAGCTATTGCAGATGTTGAAGAGCTTACTGAAGAACAGGTAGAAGTTGTAGCTGAAGTATTACAAGTTGAAGCAGAAGATGTAGCTATCATAGCTGAGACTATTAAAGATGACGAAGTTATAGCTGAAGCTGTTGAAGAGTATGTAGCTAGAGCAGTAGAGAACACAGATGTAGAGAACTACACCCTTGCTGATGTTGTTACAGAGGTACAGTTCGAGAACTTTATAGAAAATCCTATACAAACTTTTATAGATATAGACATACAAGAAATAAATCTTTCGGAGATAGGTGACGACATGACACAAGACCAACGAGAAAAAGCACAAGAAGTTGTAGTGCCAGTTATTCTGACTAGAATAGTATCTATGGCGGCTTTTGTATTTAGGAGAGGCAATGTTTAAACAAGTAGGCAACTGGATAATTAAAGTAATTAAGGAAACACTTAACCTTAGTTGGACTTTAGTTGGTTTAGTTATTGCCACATTAACACTTACTGGTTCTGCACAACAAGTGACAGGACTTGCTACACTAATTACACTAGCTATATGGTTACTAACTATTAGCTTTAGACAAGGAGATTAACATGGATTGTTGTGGTGGCGGCTGTTGTGGCGGCAAATAAAGAAGGGTTCTGTACTCCCAAGCAGAATAAAAATGGAACTTGGGTAACTATATGTAACTGCAAGTATGGTAGTTATTCACATGAGGAGGATGAATGAAATTACAAGTAGTAAGAACACAGTTCGGTAAGGATGCAACGAATGGCTTGCTCTTTATAGATGGTAAGTTTGAGTGCTATACACTCGAAGACCAGTATCAAACAGTCAAAGTAATGCACGAAACTTGCATACCCGAAGGCGAATACGATATAGAGTTTAGAAAAACAGGTGGTTTTCACACAAGATACTCTGCTAAATATGGCAACTCACACTATGGAATGTTACATCTACAAGATGTGCCAGGATTTACTTACATACTCATACACTCCGGGAACACCGATGAGCATACTAGTGGGTGTCTCATTGTCGGGGAAACTCAGCAAGACTTAGACCTAGGTAAAGATGGGTTCGTTGGACAAAGTGTAAAGGCTTACAAAGCTATGTATAGAAAAGTTGCTAACGAATTACTACAAGGTAAGAAGGTAAGTATTGAGTATACAACTATACAACAACTCTTAAAGAAGGACTTAGATGACGCTAGTTTAACAGATGTTATTGTAGCTAAGGATGTTATGGAGAAATTAAATGAGATTAATGGTGGTGTCATAGCATTGAACGCTAAGATTAAAGGTAGAGTAATAAGCTAATGTTTGAAAAATTTAAAAGAAAAAGAAAATCTGATGGGACATTCAAGAAGGATGTAGCGTGGACCCCTTGGAATGAAGCATGGAGTTACAAAATGAGCCAAGAATATAAAGATGTTCTTAGTAAAACTGTTTGGACTTTTGTTGAAGCATTCATATCTGCGTTAACTGTTGCACCATTAGTTGGTGTTGACGCTAATGCAGTACAACTCGCTGCCCTATCCGGTGGAGCTGCTGCACTTGTAGTAGTGAAAGAGTTTGCTAAAAAACAAATAGGACCAAAACCTACAAAATCATCCAAGTAAATACATAGGTAATTCAATATCTGTTATATACTAAATGTAGTATATGAAAGGTGGAAACATGCCTAAGAAAAAATCATCTAAGAAAACAGCTATACCTGCAGAGAATGGTAATAACTTTTACAAAGCAGGATGGCAACCTTCTATTGATATAGACCCTAACACAGGTAAGGGTGAACTTGTACATGTAGGTACAGACCCTAACTATGAAAATGACTTCGATAACATTCTAAAAAACTGGGGATTTGACCCAAAGATATACGAAATAGATGGCATCTTAAAGGTATCTTCCTGGAATGCACAGCTTAAAGGTGGTATCGTTGAAACCTTTCACGCATTCAAAGGAACTATACGCAGGAAATCAGCAACACATGACAAACATTATGACGCATTGTTTAAACAAGCAGTAAAGAAGCCGGCATTAACTAAACGAAATCTATTCGGTGGTGATACAGCCATGTTATTTATGATGAGTGACTGGCAACTCGGCAAGGATGACTATGGAGTTGAAGCTACAATAGCTAGATATGATGTAGCATTGCAGGATGCAGTCAAGCTACTGAAGAACTATCGTAAGATGGGGATGAAGATTGATGAAGTATTTCTAGTAGGAATGGGTGACTTGACAGAAGGGTGTTCTAAGTTCTTTTACGACAGTCAACCCTTTAATGTTTCGCTCAATCTTTTAGAGCAGTACTCACTAGCTAGAGCTATGATATACAAAACAGTAGAGACTTTCTTGCCACATGTAGATAAGATTACTTTGACTGGAGTGCCAGGGAACCATGGTGAAATGACCAGGAGTGGTAAAGGGCAAGTGCTTTCTAATAGATTAGACAACTCAGATACTATGCACCTACAGATAATGGATGAAATATTTTCTGCCAACAAAGAACGATACAAAAAAGTAAAGGTCATCATACCCGAAGGTTATCATTTAAACATAGAGGTCAAGGGTAAGAAGGCCGCATTCACACATGGTCATATGACTAATGGTGGAGGTAATGCAGAGGCTAAGATAGAGGCCTGGTGGAAGGGTCAGATGTTTGGTTTCCTACCAACAGGTGAAGCAGAGATACTTATAACAGCTCACTACCATCACTTTCGTGCTAAGAACCAAGGAGATAGACACTGGTTTCAATGTCCATCCCTTGATAAGTCTATTGATTTTACACAGAGAAGTGGATTGTGGTCACACCCTGGAGTGCTTACTCTCTTAGTAAACGACAGAGGTCCTAGCTTTCCGGTCATTGTTTAAACAACCGGATATAAGCTAACGATTAAAAGGGTACATAGCTATCATCTCGATAGGTACTAGTACTCCTTTAGTTCTATTACCATCGCCACCTCTTGTATAACCTCTTTCTTTAAGAAGTTTTCTTTTCATTTCTTTCATAATGTGTACTGGTATAACATAAGCAATGACTGCTTTACCTAGTTCATCGTTTTCTCCTCTAAGAAATACTGCCCACCAGTATGATTTAGTTACTGATATACCACTAGGTACGAAGTTTTCTTCTTTATCTTCCGCTCCTTTTGGTAGCTGTGCAAACTCTAGGTAATGATTACCACTTTGTTCCCACTTGTAACTCTCAGCTTTTACTTCTATATCTTTACCAACCATAAATTCTTTAAACAAATCTTCATAAGTTTCACCTTCAGCAAGTTGTTTTTGAAATTTGTCATAGAAATTATTGCTGTCTATGTCTTTTTCTTTATCATATTTATTTGTCATATGTCCTCCAACATTTATTGCTACTGTTCCAATGGTGACTACCATCGTTGTAATATAACCAACTTGCTACCTTTGTACTAAGTACAGGGTCAGTTCTTGGTCCAGTTATATTTAACTTAGGTGTCAACCAAGCCCAAGTCTTATCATTAAATTGCCACAGTCCAATGTCTTTTGTGCCATTGGTGTTACCATTTACTACTTGACTTCGGCCACTGCTCTCACAGAATATAATCAACAAGGCCTCTGCTACATCTTCTTCTTTGAAGTGTTCTGTAACTAGAGGCTCCCATTGGATTACATGTTCTATCTTTGTTTCATTGTTTAAACAATGTATGTATGTTCCTATATCTTTAGGTGTTTCACTGATGGGGATAAGACATAGGGGTAGAATGCTAGCGAAGAGGCTGAACATTTCTTATTCTCTTCTGCTCTGCTTTCTTCATTGATAAATCAACAAGGTAAGCTCCGCATTCTTTGTCTGATTTCTCCATGGTCCTTTCATCCATCATCTTAATGATGGCACCACAGAAATAGTTTCCACTATTGTCATAGTAAATAGCCCTGTTGCCAGGGCATCTACCATTAACTTTGCATTTAGTATCGGGCATAGAAGCAACATCAAAATTATGATTAGGATATTTCTTCTTTAGCTTTGCCTTTAACTTATCTAGTGGGAACGATGGCTGTTCTAGAGCCATGTGCTAGGTACTTCCTTGTCACCTTTGCCACCGATATATCCACCCCATCCGCAACCATTAGCTGCCGGTCTATATTTCGGGTCGTTCTTCTCACACATAAAGTCGGGTAAGTTTTTGATACCACTACCTTCGGGTGCCTCTGCTTTCTTAACTCGCATGTCTGTTATGTCGTCTGTCTTGTTGCACTTAGGGCATGCTTTGACGCTACCACTATTGTCAACTACTTCACCGAACACTTCTTCGACTGTATCGATTAATGCTTTTGGTGTAGCTGATTGGTACTGTACAAACAGGTCTAAGTACGCATCGAAGTCTTGCTCTGTCCACTTGCCAACATCTTTTTCTTTGTTGTCTTTTGTCCATTCATCCCACGATTGTTTTTTAATTGCTTTCCTTGTCTCCTCTAAAGGTTCGTGAAAGGCAAGTGCTTCTCTTAGTCTGTTCAACATATCACTTGGGTCCTCATCTAAGAACTTATCACTTGGCTTTGTTATGTTGGGTGTAGCTGATTTTTGTGGGAACTTCTCTACACTTTTGTTAGCGTAGTGTTCTTCCTCTGTAACCTCACCAGTCCACAAGTGAAGGCCAATACCATGACGCATCGCTCCACGCTTTAGTGCATCCGACATACATAGTTTTAGCAACTCACCTTCGGTATTGTTATTCTTTACATCAACGCTATCGACATCACCGACTTCGTCATGTCGTACACCGAACAGTGTAAATTTAGTTACTACAGCTCTAATACTTCCATCTTTATCTCTTACAATTTCTTTTAATTGATGGCTCCACTCACCATAAGCAACATCGTTAAGTCTCTTAGTGACTAGGTGATGCGGTACATAAGAACCGAACTTACCCTTGGGTGGTGCCTTTACTTCGTCTTTACTGAATGGCTTTGTTAAGGCCTTCTTAATTTTATCGTCCATTTATTTCCTCCATTATTTTGTATACTCTTGCCAAACTGATATCTAAGATACCTGCTATTTGCTTGACTGTAATGTCGTTGTTTAAACAATCAACGATGAACTGCTTGCGTGTCTTGTGCTTTTCTTCCAACATAATCTGCGCTCTGTTTATCTCTGATTGTATTCCTTTTAGTCTGTTAAGAACTATAGTACTTTGGTCTGTCATAAATCTATCACCTCTGCTTTCTCTACCTTTGTATAGTGAACTTCACAACCGGGTATGTTATCAATGTATCCAATGAAAAAGTTTTCTCTTTCTTTGGCTGTTGCTACTGAACTTTCGTTTACAATAACTTTGATTGTAAGTATTTCTACTTCTTCATTCTTCTTCTGCTTTGCCGGTGTCATCTTTTTCCTCTCCTATTAATTGTGTATTGTATGCTATTGCGAACTGTTCTAATAGTGCATTAGCTTTTGTAGGGTTTGGTTTTTTTATATTCCCAAACATAATCTTGCTACCTCCACAAGCATTAGCTAATTCAATAGCCCAGTTTTTTATACTTGCGGGGTCACGAAAATCGATACCATCGTTTGGCATACTGCCTCCTTAATTGTTTAGTGTTAGATACTTGCTGATACTTTGCTGTATAGTCTTATCATAAAGTGATTAGAACCTACATCTTTAAGCTCTCTCACCTTAGCTTGTGCCTCAAACAGGTCTTCAAACTCCCACTCATGGACACTGCTGTCAAATATGCTTACACTTTTTACAATGTATTTCATACTTATAGACTAACAGCTATTGAATATTAAACAAGTATTGAGTTGCTCTTATTCCTCTTTAAACAAGCTCTCATTAAATCGTACTTCATCCTGCATTGCCTTCAACCTTTGGCCTCCGGAAGTATGTGCTACTTGCGCACCACCTTTTTTCTTGGATGAAGCTCGTCTTCTTTCTGCTCTATTAGGTTTTCTCATTTCTATCTCCATTTCTTATATAGCGTTATGTTCTTTTAGTATCCTTTGTATTTCTATGTTGCATCGTTCTATCTGTATCTCTAAGGATACAAGTTTTTTATTTACCGCCAACTTTTCTGCGGTGTGCATCAATGTTTTTATGTTGTTGGTTTTACCAGGGCCAATCAACTGATTGACTGCATCAATCTCTCCTTGCAATCTAACCTTCTCATCTTCTAATCTTTTTAATTCACTCATCTTCTATCTCTCCATTCATGGTGTAATCGTATGGGCTATAGTTAAACAGTTTCCAAAAACTTCTATCGTATACCTTTCGTGCATACTTGTAACCTATTCTTTTTGTAACTGTATCTTTGTTTTCTGTTAGCTCCATCGCATCTAGCGAAAAGTAAAACAGTTTGTAATATAATTTTTCACTCATCTGATACCTCCTTATACTTTATCTCTATACCTTCTTCAAGCTCTAGTACGAACCCTTGGTCGTTAGTACCTACAACTCTAAAGTGTTGTAAAACTGTTGGCTCTGTTAGCTCTTCCTCGGTCTGCTTTCTAATTGCTTCGTCTCTACTGTCATACATTATCCATTTGACATCACCATTTTTAAAATTGACTATGTCAAACTTAGAACATATGGATATTTCCTTTGGCTCTCTCATTGTTTTCTCCTTGTTTAAACAGTCGGTACTATATGTACCAACTGTTATCACCATCACTATCGTCTGCATCGAGAACTGATATGGATTTTATCTCCTCACCAGTCTGCTTTGCATCGTTATCGTTTCCCCACTTGCCCATGAAGTTGTCACTGTCATTCATTGCATCTTGTCTGCAATCATGTAGCTCATCTTCTGTCATTGGGTAGTCATACTTATAGGTAACAACCTTGGTTACCTTAAAGAAGACTGTGTCCTGTGGCGTATCTACTTGTTCTCCCATACTTTGCTCCTTTTATTTCTCCACTCTTAACAACAGCATCCCACTTCTCGGTAGCTGTGTCGCCATCAACTGAACCAATCTCTCTAGCTTTTTCAATAGCTTTGATAAGACTGTCGAATGCAACAGGATGTATCATCACTGATGTATTTCTTTCGTTTGTTGGGTTTGTCTCTATCTCTAACCAAACACTGAACTCATTCAATGTATAAGTACTGTCTTTGCCTATTTCTATTAGGCCATTGTTAGTCGGGTATTGCTTTGGCATTATGCCTCCTTATCTTTTCCTACTTGTTTAAACAGCCATGTGGGTAGGCTGAACAACCATACCTACCCTATGGCTTTCCCTGTTGGGTTAATTAATTACAACTTGGTGTGTAACTTTGCTTAACAATCTTAGTTGGTTTTGGAACTCATCGCTAGATAAGTATTCTGATACTGGCTCTAGCGTTGCCTCTTCTATCCAACCAAATTTGAATGGTATGTCTAATATTTTTATGTCTTGGTGAACATAATCATTACCCATAGTTAAATCACCCTTAGCTTGTCTTGCTTTGTATCTGCTCTTGTCAATGTAAGTTATGACTGCACCGAAGTAAAAGTCACGCTCTTCCTTGTCATAATTCCAATTCGATGTAAGGTTATCTATTCCTATCTGTCCTTGGCCTGCGTCTGAGTTGGTCTTGACATGTATCTCTAACATTTCGTCACAACCATAGTGGTTACAGTGATGATTAATCTCTACGATTTCTGTCTCTGTATCTCCTAGGCTTGTTAGTACTGTGTCACAAAATACCTCACTGTAAAAACGAACTTGTACTTCTTGTCCATCTCTAAGTATCTCTAGATTTAGTGTGTCTAGTTTGTCTGTGATATCTTTGATATCTTCTTGGAACTTTTCTGCAACTTGTTGTGCATCATCCCTACTGTGGTCACTCATTGTTTCCTACTTTCTTTGTGTCTCTGCTGTTTGTTTAAACAGCAAGCAATCTACATAAGACTTTTTATACAGGGCAATGTATCTTTTGCCTCACATAAATTGCTTGCTATCTACACCCAGTAGCCTACAAGGATAAAGGAAAGGTGGATGAATAAACCACCTATAAGTACTCCTCATAGGCTACAAGCTGTCAACCCTCGACACTAAAAGGGCGTAAGCTCATCGTCTTTGGTCTCTTGGTCCATGGCTAACCATTCTAGAACATCTTCTCTCTCTGCTCTAGTTAGGTCATTCCACTGTACAATTTCGTGATTGTACTCGCTACCGCCTTCGCCTTCTATGCCACTGTGTCGCATATTAACTGGCATATTGTCTTGGTTAAGGAACTGTGGCTTGAAATGTTCTGCTTTGCATGCCACTGGGTTAGGCCATCTATATTCTGTATTGATACCTAACTTACCTTGTAATTTAGTCCATTTGTTTATAGCTGAAGACGCACTGTCTGCGGTTACCTTGAACGCGTCATGGTATCCGCTGAAGTTATCTCTAGCTGTTATAATATATGCTTGCATATATCTCCTTTCTGTTTGTGTCTTGATAAATATAATCGATAGCTCGCTGTTTAAACAACAAGCTATCTATATACTTACTTGTAATCTTTTCTAAGATTTCCCGGTAACTCTACAACAGTACTGGAACCGCAAGCCATGCATCTAAAGCTGTCACCAACTTTTCTGTAGACTGCGATAGATACTCTTGCAATCAATCCCCAACCTTGGGCAATTGATTTGTCTGATGAACCTGGGCAACTTTCTGCTCCTGTGCATCGAACTGCAACTGTAGTCGAACCCTTACCGATTTTATCTTCTAACATTTTTGAATGTGGAAGATATCCTAAGCTCTCAATGAAGTCTTTGACTAACAATGTGAACCCTGGGCCTGCAACAGTAGCTGTTGGTTTACCTTCGGCACCTAGATAATTCTTGATTATTCTAGCGAACTTAGGGCCATGGCCTGTCTTGGGTGGTAAGACTGCGTGTGTAACTTCGTGTGCTACAACTTGTGCTGTCTCGATACATTCGACTAGGTTACTGGCTCCGAGTGTAGGCTTGATGAAGATTTCTCTATAGTTTCCTGTAGAGTGGCCTTCATAGTGGCATACACCGATAGCGTTACCCATCTTGTTACCTGTAGGCATGAACCCCATAGATAATTTAATATTTTCTCTAGGTACTACTGGAACATATTCCTCTTTTATTTTATTGTAAAAGAAGTCGGCTACATCGTTGAGCCATTCCTCGCGTGTGCCTTGATATACTTTGTTACCTGTTGGGTTTTCTGCCAACAATTGTTTTTGTGTATTCATGTGTCTCCTTTATTGTGTGTCTTACAATAATAGCGGGCATAGGATATATGCCAACTCCTATTGAATAGCTTGTTATAGCTATCATAAAACGCACTGTTTAAACAATGCGTTCTAGATAGTTATTTAGAAGAAAGTATATCTTCTATACCATGGTTACCACAAAAAGGCGTGCTAACTTCACCCCATGGCGAATTAAATTTGAACACTTCTTCTGTACAATTTTTTTCGTTACACATTTTTTCTCCTTTATAAGATGCTGTCTGTTCTACGAATTTGGTCTAATTCATTAACAGCATTTTGCAACATGGTGATTTGTTTCATTAAGTCAATTTGTATTTTTACAACCTGTTCTTTATGTGTCATATCACTTTCACCTTTGTAAACAAGTTTTTTATTATTTTTTAATAATGCTCGTTCATCAAAGTCAACATTTACATTAACTATTGTTTTATTTTCAACTACAAAGATTGTTGTGCAATCTCCAACCAAATGAACATTTGGCTCATCGTATTTTATATAGCTACTCATATTTTCTCCTTTATCTATTGGTATAAGTATCATAAAAGGCACTGTTTAAACAATGCCTTCTAGATAGTTATTATATTGATAGTTTTTTAACGCCATTGTTGCTCAAAACATCTGCTTTATAATTGTATTCTTTTACTAATTCTTTTACATTGTTTTTAGTTACTGTTGTAACTTTGTGCGTAATGGTCCTATTTTTACCTAATTTAACTTCTATCACTGGGCCTCCTTTGTTTGTTGGTATAAATACCATAGAACCTTCGAGGGGGTCGAAGGCTCTAGCTATTTACTTGGTGGTATTTTTATCGGTATAAATTATGTTTCCATATTTTTCATCGATTTCTTTAATAACTTCGTCTAATTGGTTTCGTTGTTCTTTTAATTGGTGAAAGATACTTTCTAATTGGTCTGCTTTAGATAGTAAATTTTTACCATAATAAGTCAATTCACCTTTACCAAATCCAATATCTTGAGTATTGAATTTAACATTTATGGATATATCTTTATTCCAAAAAAGTATATTCCAATTATCGTGAATTTGTGTGTCTTCTAGGCATTGATTTTTCATACATTTTCCTTTATTTCGTGTATTTATTTTTTATAAATACCATAAAGCCTTGCTGTTTAAACAAGGCTCTAGCTATTTATATTTGATATTCTCTTTCGGCATCTAACATTTCTTGGGTAACTTTTTTAACCCAACGAACTGATGGTTTAGCGTTTCTGCCTCTCCATGGTCCTTCTAAAATTGTTACGCCTAAAGTTTTTTGATTAACTTTTGTAACTCTGCATCTGTAAGAACCATCTTTGAATTTAACATTTACAAGGTCTAATTCATTGAATGTTTTTACTTTTGCTCTAGCGTTTCTATCCCACTGTAATTTCATCGCATCCCATACAATTTTTAAATCGTCATTGTCTGTAATTCTACGAATATCGTCAATTAATCCAGTCAAATCGTCGCCAGTATTTGCTAAGTTATTCATATATTCTCCTTTATCTTTTTTATTAGTAGCTTGTAACCCACAATGTTCGTTTGGTTTCTCTATTTCCCTGTACAGGTTTCCTCGTCTAATTATGGGCTACAAGCTACCAACTTATACAATAACAACAGTGTTGCTAACAGAATTGGTAACTAATAAAGGTTTTAGCTAAGAATGCGGGGTGCTAGTAATTGTATAAGGTCTCCCATTCCCCAATTAATCTCTTAGTGGGGCTTTTGTCGCTTATGAGGTCGTTTTACGCTTTTCGGGCCAATCTCGATGGTCTGAGCCGGATAAAACTCCTTATCGTTAAGAGTGTCTAGGTGTCTCCGGTGGGCTTAGTGGGTAGGTATCTCGGGCCATTATGGCGCTTTCCGAGTATTTAGTTGCATCCTCTAAGCTGTACTTGTCTCGCTCATTTCCTTAGCTATTTGGGTGAAAGTTAAGGGCCTCTCTACTGTGTTTGTTATTATTAAATGTAGGGGGATAATCTTTATTTGTCAACAACCATTGAATGAATGAAGAAAAAACATAGGGTGAAATAGCCTATAAACATTGGTGTTTCTACTACATGAAAAAAAACTTTAAATAATCTAAAAAAACTTTGATGATTTGCACCCTAAAAAGGCCTAAGACTTTTTCATTAGTGAAAGATTTCACAAGCCGGCTACATCCATTGAGAGAAGAGGGGAAGAAGAAAGGAGTTAGTAGTCAAGCACCCTAGGGGTATTTGTTTAAATTTCTATAGTATTCTTTTTCAAGCTGTATGAACAGCCAGTCATAATAGATATAAAGGTAGATAGAACCACAAAGAAAGGTAGAAAGGAATTGGTAAAAACTACCAATAAATAAAGGGGTGAGGTTAAATGTTGGCCCCTGTTGTATTTATAGTGTAACCGCTAGAGATATGCTGTTAACTAATCCAGGACCCACTATATATAGTACTGTTCCTTTACTAGCAAGTTATTGCTTAATTAAGATGTTAAGTAGTTCTTACCCTGTGCTACTCCCAACCCAAACCGAATAACTCCATATAGTAGCTATATAACATATGTAGAATAATAGGCTTTTACCCTAGTTACCATGGTCAGACTAATCCACTTACTTGATGTCTTATCTATTAGATTGTTCTAAAAGTCTGCAATCTAATGTGTTTGTGTAATTCAACTATACCATAAAAATAATATAGTAAAATGATATGGGGTATTTATTTTGTAGGCCTCCTTACTTAATTAAATGCCCCACATAAATTACAACTATGCTATTATTACTAATAGATAGGTAACTTAGAAACCTCACTGGTTTTTCATAAGTTCCTCCTTTCTATTGTGTATGTTAAGTTTAGGTCCTACTGGCAACAGCAGGGCCTTTACTTTATGGTATAGTTTCTCTATGGATTATGTAAGTGTCGAGGATTGTGATATTTGTTTGCATCCTTATTGGGCTGACCAGTTAATGGATGGTGTCTGCGAGAACTGCCAACAGTTTACATAAAAAATTTTTTTCACCCTACTTAAATTACTAGCAGTAGTAGATTGTATATACCTGGAAAATCCAGGTGCTGCGTATGAGGATACGCTTCAATTTATAACAAGAAAGAAAGGCTTTCATCTAAATTTAAGTATGTGGTGTACTTGAAAGTATTGTTTAAGGTGAGATGTTTTTGTGAACTGTTATATTTTTCATTACAGTAAATGGACAGACTGTACGAACAGAGCCTCGCTTCGGCGGGGTTTTGTGTTATGATAAGAGAAAGATTTGAAAGGAATATTATGCCAAAAGGAATTGGATACCCAAAAGGGATGCCTAAAAAGAAAAAAGCTAAAAAGAAAAAAAAGAAGTAATGGCTGAGTTTCAAGGTAAATCTGTAACTTTAAATAAACCTTCCAGGATTGGTAAAGGTGAACCAGGTCATGGTCGTAAGAAATTTAAAGTGTATGTTAAGGATGGCGACAAAGTTAAGAAAGTAATGTTTGGCGACCCTAACATGGAGATAAGAAAAGATAACCCGGCAGCTAGGAAATCATTTCGTGCTAGACACAAATGTGATACAGCATCAGATAAAACAAGTGCAAGATATTGGTCTTGCAAAATGTGGTAGGAGAGATATGGCCGGTAAAAGAGTAACTTGGAAGTATGGCGACAAAACTTATAGTGGAACTTTAATTAGGGAAACTAAAACACATAAGTACGCCAGGACCAAGAATGGTAAAACTAAGGTTATACGAAAAAAAAAGTAATTGAAAGTAGCATGCCCTAAGTGTGGCTTATACTTAATATACGATATAGACAGGGCTAAAATGACTTGTTTAAACAAAGAGTGTGAAGGATATTCTAAATGACAAATGTTAAATTATGTTTTGCACAATCTTGTCACAATGTATTAAAAGCACCTAAACGAAAGTTTTGTTCTGCTACCTGTTCTAAGGCCTACCATAATAAAAAATTTTACGCACAACAACAAGGTGCTGTCTATGAACCTGAACATGATGGCAAACCTGTAGCGCAACCTAATGTACAAAAAAGAAGAGGTGTCGTTTATGACGCTCTTATAGAAAAAGACTTAGGACCGCTTATTCTTAAAGGTGATTTAAAAAAACAGGACGCTGCTCAAATCTTAGACTGTACAAAAGCTGCTTTATCTTATGCATATGCTGCATGGTTAGAAGACATGGAGACAAAAGAAAAAGCAGAGAACTGGACTTTACCTGCTAAAGCAGAGAAGTCATTAGCTGACTTTAAAATCTTTAGAGATAGATATTTTCAGACAGAGACTGGTGAACCCTATCAAACTCCGGAATTTCACATTAGATGGATTAAATCTATTCTTGAAGCTATTGAACATGGAAATCAACAGATGATACTATCTCCTCCACGACATGGCAAGACTGACCTACTAATTCATTTTGCTGTATGGCTCATAATTAAGAACCCTAATGTTAGAATATTGTGGGTAGGTGGTAATGAAGAGATATCGAAGAATGCTGTCGCTTCAGTAATAGACCAGTTAGAGAACAATGAAAAACTTATCGAAGAACTCTGCCCACCTGGAAAAAGTTTTAAACCAACTAGCAGAGCAGGAAAGGCGTGGTCACAAAGTGGGTTTACTGTGGGTACTCGTACTGTTACCGGGATTAAGTCTCCTACCATGGTTGGTATCGGTCGGGGTGGAAAAATTCTTTCACGAGATTGTGATATTATCATAGGCGATGACTTAGAGGACCACTCTTCTACAATGCAACCTGCATCAAGAGAGAACACAAGAACCTGGTGGACAACAACATTATCTTCTCGAAAAGAGGAACACACAGCTTTAATTGTTATTGGCTCCAGGCAACACTATGACGATTTATATTCTCACCTACTAGACAACGAAAGTTGGAATACGATAGTAGAAGAGGCACACGATACAGGATGTACCGAAGCTGATTGGAATGATGAAGCTCACCAGGATTGTATGTTGTGGGCAAACAAAAGAACTTACAAATGGTTAATGGGTAGAAAGGCTGCTGCAGAAACTACTGGTGGTAGAGCTATTTATGAGATGGTCTATTTGAATGTTGCAATGCCCGATGGTATGGCATTATTTGACAGCGTTGAGATAGAAGCATGTCGTGACCAAAGTAGAGAAATAGGGCAGGTACCTGCAGGAGTTAGGTTAATTGCAGGACTTGACCCGGCATCAGTTGGATACCAGGCTGCATTCTTATGGGGATATGACCAAGCATCTAACAAATTGTATATGATTGATATGGAGAACTCACTAGGTGGTGGTATTCCACAAGCATTAAAGATAATGAAAGAATGGTTCGTGAAATACAATCTAGCCCACTGGGTTATTGAAGAGAATGGTTTTCAGCGTGCAATTAGACAAGACCAATCTATTAGAGATTTTGCAGGTAAGCATGGTGTATTTTTAGAAGGTACGCAGACTTACTCTAACAAACATGACCCGATATTCGGTGTTACAGCTATGAGGCCATTGTTTGAACAACAACTAATTTCTTTGCCATATCTTGGATTTGAAGCCCAAGAAAAGGTAAACTTATATAAAAGTCAGTTGGTGTATTTCAGTTCTGCTCAAAATAAAAGCAGAAGTGTTGGACAGAAGTCTGACTTAGTAATGGCTAGTTGGTTCCCAATGAAAACTATTCGTAGACTTCAGAAGGAAAGACTTGCTACAATGGGACTTGAATATGAGCCATCTTTTGGTGGATATGAAGGTAGTAACATAGATTTGGATAATTGGAGATAATGAAAACAGCAGAAGAAATTTACAGCAGAATATACGAGTTGAGAAGTCAACACGCAGATGTCATCAGTGAGAAAGATAAAATCAGAGCCATTATGAATGGTGGTGCTGATGGTATTAAAGCGTTGCTCGGTAAACAAATGCGAGACATGGACTATAACCAAATACCTGCACCGAACTTACTGTACTCCGCTATGGAACGATTTGCACAAAAATTAGGTAGAGCGCCTGACTTAAAAGTAGATATCTTTAATGACAAAGATAGTGAGAGAGCTACTAAGCGTGCAGAAAAACTTGAACGCATTGTGCATTCTTATGATGAAGCACAGAAATTAGATTTACAATTACCACAAGTTGGTAGATGGTTACCAGGTTATGGATTTGCTGTATGGGTATTAAAAGAAAAGAGAGATGCTAATGGTGTTCCTTATCCTTATGCAGAAATCAAAGACCCTTACATTTGTTATCCAGGATATTTTGGAGAAGGACAACAACCTAAAGAGTTAGCTGTTATACAACGCATACCTCATAAAGCCTTAGTTGAAATGTATCCTAAGCACAAGAATGTTATTTTAGATGAGATTGATGCTGAATATAACACTATGGCCTATATGTCAAGTTATGACAAAACATGGGCTAACCAAAGTGGTACAGGTAAAGTTGTGGCAGAATACTATGATGATGAAGGTACTTATATTTTCTTACCCGAAAATCAAATTATTCTAGACTTTATTCCTAACCCACTTAAATCCGGACCAAGATTTGTTGTAGCAAAAAGATTTAGCTTTGACCAAATGCAAGGTCAATTCCAACATGTTATAGGACTAATGGCTAATATGGCGAAGATAAATGTTCTATCTGTCATTGCAATGGAAGATGCTGTGTTTACAGAAACCAACATCATTGGCGAGATAGAAAGTGGACAGTATAAGAAAGGACGATTGTCAGTTAACTACTTGACACCTGGAAGCCAGGTATCTAAACCAACAAACAATCTACCCTATCAGCTGTTCCAACAGATAGATAGACTAGAAAGACATCTTCGTTTAGGTTCTGCATATCCAGTATCAGATGATGGACAAAGTCCTAATGCATTCGTTACTGGTAGAGGACTAGAAGAACTAGGCCAATCTGCATCATTACATGTACGAGAATATCAAGTTGTACTCAAAGATGCATTGGAGCAGATTGACACTAAAAGATTAGAGTGGGATGAGATTATGTATTCCAAAATGCGTAAGCCTCTTGCAGGATTTAGAAATGGAACTGCATTTAAAGAAACTTATGTACCAAGTTCTGATATTGCTGAAATGTATAAGACTAGAAGAATTTATGGTGTTATGGCCGGTTTTGATGAACCACAGAAAATTATTACAGGCCTACAGCTAAAACAACAAGGCATTATCGACAAACAAACATTACAAGAAAACATGGATGGATTAGATAACATATCTCAAATCAATTCAAGAATTAATGCAGAGAGAGCAGAGAATGTTTTATTTGAAAGTCTTATGGCACAAGCTGCACAAGGTAATCCTAAAGCAACAATGGCTGCTATTGAGATTAAGAAAAATCCTCAAAACATGAATAAAATTCTAGAGAAGTTCTATACTCCTGAGGGTGACGAGATGTCACCTGAGGAAGCCCAAATAGCGCAAGCTGCAGGACCGCAAGGACCGCAAGGACCTCCTCCAGGATTAGCACAAGTGCTTGCCCAAGCTGCAGCACAAGGAGGTGGACAAGGTGCCTAAAGAATTTGACCCAATGGAAGAGACTGATAATCTTTTTTACAATATTATTAATGAAGAAGAATGGGATATACAACTCGACTTAGATGATACAGACCCTAACTTAGAAGAACTTGTTATTGATTTAGAAGGTACTCCAGTATTTTTTGAATACTTAGTTCCTGGACCTATGGATGGTGTTCTTATCAAAATAATGATGAGAAGATTAAATGACAAACAACAAAACAATTTTATGGAATTTTTTCAAAACATCGGAAACTTTTTAGAAGACGAGGATAAAAAATATGGTTAGGTTAAATGCATCAGAACAAGCTGCTAAAAAAAATACAGACATGAAACCGGACCCAGGATATTCAGACTTGTACATTCCTAGAAAAGAAGGAGATGCAACAGGTTCATCCGGAATGGTTAATGATTTAGCTACTGGTTTAACAGGTACTTCTGCTACAGCAGAAACTCCGGAAATAGCACAAGCTATACAAACTGCAGTTGGTAGGCCTATCAAATTAGGAGAGGCAACTAAACTTCCAGGTGTATCTAATGTTAATGGATTACAAACTGGTACAGGTGGCGTACCTAAACCACAATTAGATTTTAATGGTTATATGGCCGGCCTCTTTGATAAATTTCAAGACCCAATAATTTTAGAATACTTCCAACAAAATGATGCAGCACCACAAGTTGTTGATACTAAAAAAAATAACAGGTATGCCAACAAATTAAAGGAAAGCGATGCGGTCTAATGGTATATCATTTTCTGCAATGGACCTTGCTATTGCACATGCAGAAGATACGCTCAATAGGGTAAACTCTTACAAGCAGGGAACGCAAGAGACTAACCTAGAATTACAACAACGAATAGCTAACATGGGTAACGCCTACCCTACCCTACCACCACAGATGGTAGTATATTCAGCATTAACAGGCTTAAATCCGGAAGATGACATGGCTTTGCAATTAGCTCAAAGAAATCAAGAGATACTTGCAAAGAAGTATGAACAGAAAATTGTTACTAAAGTTGGTTGGGGTAAAAGAGGAATACAATTAGGTATGCTTGCATTAGATGCAGCATTCCAACCAGTATCAAGAGGTTTTAAATCTGCAGTAGTTGCTGCACAAGAGACTGGACAATCAGTTCCACTTACAGTAGCAGGTGCTACATTAGGTGGTTTAGCTGAAACTTTTGTTAATCAAACTCCAGGACAAGAAGGTAGGACAACAGCTAATTTTCTAGGCAATGTTTTTAATCCTAGTGTTGGTGAAGCATTTATAAATGCAAGACAAAAGTATGGACCAACAGAATTAAATTTAGCATTACAACAAATTAACAAAGGCAAGCCACTTAACTTAGGTACTGGTTATTTACCATCTTCAATAGATTTAAGACAGACACAAACTTATCTTGATGAAATAAGAAAAGGTTCTGACGAGAGAACTGCAATGACAAGAGCTGCAGATATTTATGGTGCGCCAATTACAGAAGTGTTTGATAAAAGAGAAGACCAATTTAAATATCAAACAAAAACTGGAAAAGAGATAGACATATCTCCTGGACGAGTTGTTGCTGCACAAATGTTAGAGCCAGGTTCTACAGGATACAGTGTTGTCTCCGGTGTTATTGATGGTGTCTTTAGAGTTGCAGCAGACCCAGTAAACCTAGGACTTGCTTATGGTGCAGGTGTAAAAAATGCAATGAGAACAATGGTAAGTGCTAATACGAAAGCATTAAAAGCTACTGATGATGTTACACAATTATCTAAACAATTATTTAAAACATTTTTGCCAGGAAAAACAGGTAAACAAAATAGAGCTATTTTTTATGGTAGAACATTAGATGATGTTAGAGCAACAGGATGGGGACAAAGCTTTGGAGAAGCAATAGCAAAACTTAGTGGTGATGAAGGTATGTCGTTCTTAAATGATATTCCGGAATTTAGAAATATTCCTATGTCAGTAAAGAAAGTGCTTTTAGAAGTAGATGACCCTATACATGTATGGGATATACTTGATGTTATTGCTAAAGGTGGTAATTTAACTAATACACAATTAGACAATATGTTTACAATGATTAAATCTTATGTACCTAAAAAAACACAAATAGACCTCGATAGAGCTAGAGAATTAACCAAGAATAATAAAAACTTTGGTCTAGGAGCATTGCCTGCTAAACCTACAGTTACTGGTGAATTCTTTAACTTTGTTGGTAAATTAATTACTGGTCAAAGTACAGATGTTGCACCTATAAGAAAATTTGTAGGGATGTTTCAATCATCACAACCCGAAAAAGGATTGCTTGGTGTTGGCGCACAACTGCGTATGTCATTACCAAAACATGTGCAAAGAGCTATGTCACTAAGGCCACAAACTACAGCAATCATTAGTCAACTAGATGAAACAGCTTGGAACATAGATACAAACTTAAAGAATGCATTTGTTGATAGTAAGACTAGAGGTAAGTATGCACAGGAAACATTAGCTGCACAATCACAATCAGAGATAGATGATATTGTAAACAGAGTTAATCAGACTATTGCTAAATCAGTTGGTGAACAGAACCCTAACTTGTTAGTAGATGTTGAAAGTTTAATTAAACAACAAGAAAACTTTGGCGCAGAAATGGAAGAACTAAGAAGTTATTTTAAAGGTACTACTGGTGGTTCATTATCTTTTAATGGTGTAAAAGTAAAAAAGAAATACAAAAGACTTATTAACGACTTAGAAGGACATTTTAAAAGTTTAGGCATTGAGTATGACATTGATAAATTAGAAGAGTTTGTATTTGAAGCAGTACCCAGTATGCAGATGCTTTCACAAGCAGGTTCAACATTCTCAACAATCATAGACCCACAAGATGTCGTGCAAGCAACTAAAGCTCATCAAACATTAATTGGCCCTACTGATAGTAGATTAAGAGCATGGGCAGATAAGCCTAAAAATTTAGCAGAAGATTTTAACTGGACTGACTTTCTAAAAGTTCCTAGAAAAGCATTGTTAGATAATATATCCGGGAACAGACTTACTTTAAAACCAAAAGGCCCTATTGAAACTATGTTAGATAATGTACAAAACAAAATATTAAAACCTATGTGGATGTTACGACTTGCTCTCATGTTGAGAATATCACCCGAAGAAGCTATGCGTGCTGCATTCGGTGGCAAAGTAAACTTTATTACACATCCATTTCAAAGAATGGCCTTAAACTCAAATAAACAATTTGGTTTATTTGGAAATGAAGTTAGAGCAGATGAAGTAGCACAGTTGTATAACAACTTAGGTGAAATAGTTATGACTACAAGAATGGGTCCGGATGATATTGAGTTCTTAAAAAATATGATTGATGTAGATGATTTAGACCAATTTAAAGCTATAGATTACAATAGGTCGCAAAAATTAATAAAAACAAATCTACTAGAAACAAATCCACAAGGTGTTGTATCAGACTACATTGTTGATGCTGCAGTTAATAACTTTGATTTAAGAGATTTAAGATTTGCAGAGTTAACTGAACAAGCATTTAAAACAAAAACTAAAAAAATAAAAGCTAATGCTAAAGGAAATATAGAGGGATTTGATGGAGTAACTTATAACTCTATGGGAGAAGCATTTATAAAATCCGGTGGGTTTACTACTGATTTAGATGCAAGAAAATTTATTGACTTACAAACAAGAAAACTTGCAGAAGGAGATGCATTCGTATCACCTTATAAAGATAAAGAGTTTAGCTTAGGACAACTTGGAGATATAGAAACAAAAGCAAAAGAACTTAATATAAGTCCTGCAGAATATATAGACCAACAAATAGACAATGTGTTTTTGGATGATGACACTATTGGCCTGTTGTCTAAACAAAGTCATGTTATAGGAACTTATCAAGATGATGCAGGAAACTTTATCATTGATGTATCTGTTGCATTACAAGGTGAAAATGCTATTGCTAATGCTGTGTACATTGGAGCTAACTCATTTCAAGAAAGTGTATATATTGCTAATAGAGAGCTTGCAGAAAAAACAGGATTTGGTAAACCACTAATGGATAATGATTTAATTTATCTATACAGCAAAGCTAAAGGAGATGGTTATAAAACTGCAGGAGATATCAATATAGATACAGTTCTTAATAAACCAACTATGGAAGCAATGTTTAAATCTAACTTTGATGCATTAGGACTAAAGGTAGAAGAAGTTAAAGGTGCTGCTAAAGGTATGCCTGGAGGAAGTTTATTTAGTACAGATGAAAGTTACATGGCATCTATGGGTGAAGCTGCTATTACTAGAGGATTACTTGATGGAAGAAAAGATTTAGCAGAGAACTTAATGATTAGTGTTGATAAGTATTTACCTACTGGAAACATCAACCCTAGATATTGGGAAGCATTGTGGGAAGAAATGTACTTACTTGCATCAGACCCAATAGTTGTACCACTTGTTAATAAAGGTATAGATGACACAATGATATATCTTAGAGGTGAAGGAAAAGAAACTCTAGAAGAATTAGTTGCTAGAAGTTTTAATCCGGAAGATAGATTATATTTACAAAGTGACAAAGCATTAAGAGAATATTTAGAAAGTCTCCAATACAGAGTTGCACAAACTGTAGGAAATCCTACTGCTAAGATAATGGACCCAAGAACAGGTAACGAATTATCAGCAGAACTTGCTACAAGAGTTTGGTATCAGAATGGACAAAAACAATATCCTAAGTATGTTGCTGATATGTCTGTAGGTTCTAATACAAAGATATTCCAGTTTATTAAAAATGGTGGTGTCCTGGATAATAAAGATTGGTTACGATACAAGACACATATCCAAACATTTAAATTAAAAGAACGAGGAACAAACAATCAAGAATTTTACAAACAATTTATCAAGCTGTTTAAACAAGAAGTAGATGCACAAGATTTAGGGCCTAAAGTATTGCCAAGAAGATTTGACCTACAAAGTAGAATATCTGAAAGTGGAACAATGATTGTTGGTGAAGAGATACAAGCAGCAGGATACTTAGCTGATGTTAGATATGGTAATGATGCTTTAAACAGTTTATTAGAAACTGGATACAATGCATTGATATCTAAACCATCTAACTACTTAAACAGAGACCCATTATTCAGATATGCATTTTATGAAAATGCTATAGAGGTTATACAGTATATGGACGATGCAACTAAAGCACAGTTCTTAAAAGGTGCAGAACCTTGGATTGATGGTAACAAACTATGGGATGAATTAATTGAAGCTGCTAAACAACCATCATTAGAGAATACTGTGACTAGCTTGCCACAAGCAGAAGAGTTATTAAAAACTGCAGCTATGAATGAAGTAAAAACATTATTCTATTCTGTATCACAACGACATGTTGCTTCAGATTTATTTTCTAAATACATTCCTTTCCCGGAGATATGGGCAGAGGTATTCCAATCATGGGGTAAATTAATTACAGAAAACCCACAAAAATTTAATAGAGCAAGAATAACAGTAGACAATGGTACTGAAGCTAAACCTTGGGACAGTGAGAATGGTTTCTTAGAGAAAGACCCATCAACAGGAAAACTTATGTTTAACTATGTTGATGTATTTAACATACTCACACTAGGTTCGTTCAAAGCATTGGGTAGTATTATTCGTGCATCGGGAGTTAAAGAAAACTTACCGGATGCTATTACTTCTCCATATCAAACAGCAGTATTTGGAGAAAGTCTAGAAGATGAAGGTATACGAGCTACAGCTCCTGGTTACGCATCGGGACTTAACTTAATTGCACAGAATGGTTTTGCTCCTGGATTTGGACCAGTAGTAACATTCCCAATGAGAATATTCCTAAATGCTATAGGTGCGCCACAATCTGCTCGTAAGTTTTTCTTAGGAGAGTTTGAAAGTTCCGGCCAGTTATCAGACCAATTACCTGCATGGGGTAAGAAGTTTTTAACTTGGGAAGGTTCACCGGATACAGATTTACAAAATGCATTCGCTACAACAGCAATGGACTTATACAGTTCTTATGTACTTGCAGGATTAGTTGACCAAAGTGACCAACTAGAAGTTAACAAATTTATAGATAGAGCATTAGAACAAGCAAGAAATGTTTATGTCATACGAGGTATGGCACAGTTTTCATTACCTACTGCAGTACAACCAAGAATAGAAATTGAAGATAAAAATGGTGAATGGTGGGGAACACAAGTATTAGTAAATAAATATCAAGAAATGTTAATTAAAAATGGTTATGACAACTTTGCTACACAAGAAGAATTTATAGAAAAGTTTGGTATTAACCCTATACCATTAAAACAAGCTAGCTCTTATAAAATTGGTAAACAACCTGTAAAAGAAAATGCATTCTTTTGGTGGCAAGAAGATGATAAAAAAAGATTATTAGAAGCTGATGCATTACCTAACACTGCTTATTATATTCATCCGGATAAAGTAGAAGACGAATTGTTTTGGCCTGCATATTATGAAACAAGAAGTCAAGGACTGCAACCGGAAGAGTTTGGTAACTTTATGAGACACAGTCAAGCTATTTATGAGTATGAAAAAGGTAAAAAAGATATCAAAGAAAATGTTCCGGATAGTTTACAAAAAGAACAGATATCAAATCTTAAAGCAGAAATAGAAGAAGATTATGGATTTGATTTATTTAACTTCCAAGGTAAACCTAAATCTGCAACAACAAGAGAGTTATATGCAGAACTTGATAGATGGGTTGACTATGAAGAGACAAGACAAAGTCCGGAGTATCCAATATTAACTGAGTACTTAGATTACAGAAATCAAATTATTGATGTATTATTAGATGGAGGAAGTTTTACTTATAAGGGTGAGACTATGTATGTCTTTAGCCCAACTAAGAAATCAAGAACATTAAATGGTGTAAGCGAAGCACCAGTAAGAGCTAGAGAGATTATGACAATAATTTGGCAAGATTTGGTAACTAAAGGTAAAGATACTAACTTCCCACAGCTAGCTAATGAGGTGCTATTCTATGAGATAAGCCCTAATAATAGTGCGAATACAGGAGATTAATAAATGGAAGATGATTTAATAGACGAGTTGTTACCCGAAGAAGAAGGTACAACAGAGGAACCAAAGAAAACATATGCATCTATAGCTGAACTAATAAGCCAGTCATTTGCACAACCACTGTATTTCTTTACTGTTGAAACTCCTGGACCTACAAAAAAAGCTAGAGGAACAATAGAAAAGCTATGGTCTATAACAGAAGTTATGGAGAACACCGATTTTTCTGCGTTTATATCTGATGACACAAGAGCAAAGTATGCAGACATTGTTGCTAATCCTAATGTAGATGCACAAGCTAAAGTAGTAGAACTTATAACAGATGTATATGATGACATATCAACTGGTAAAAAACAATATACAGTAGAAGCTGAAGGAACATTTACCCAACCAGGAAAAGATACAATAATTACTTTTGATGAAGGAAAAACAACTGGTGCAACATTTTCATATAAAGATTTTGCAGAAGGTGTAGAAAATACAAGCACTGAAGAAATAGTTTTAGCAGAAGAAGTTCAAGAAAAGTCAGAAACTTCACAAGAGATACAAGCAGCACAAGGTGCTATTAGAACAAGTCATCCTACTTGGGGTTATAAAACTACAAAAGATGGTTTAATACAAAACTCTACAGGTGAATTTGTACCTGCTCCTTTTTGGAAAGGTAATGAGTACAGTATGTTCAGTGACATGGACCCATCAGAAGTATTTGCATTACAGCAAAAGATGGTTCGTGCAGGAATGAAAGCTCCTACTGTAGAACAATATGGACAATGGAGTGATACAGAAGCTAACTTTATGTCTGCAGTATTTATTAAAGCTGCTGATGATACAGACTTTAGTTGGGAAAAAGATACAGCAGCAGGACTACCTGCTTATACAACTGCATTACAAGAACTAATGGATGAGGTAGGCCAAACAGAAGACTTTATAAAACTACTCAATGAAGCTAACTATTTACAATCAGAACCTAATGTTTCACCTGCTCAAATACAACAGTTATTAGACCAGGCTGCAGCAGGATTAGGTATAACATTGACAGCACAGAACTTAGTTGACTATGGAAACTTAGCAGTGCAGGCCTATGGTCAAGCAGCAGCATTAGAAAAAGATTTTCAAGGTTCTTTAATTACAGATAGAGATGTAATACTAGGAACTACATACAAAGATATAAGAGCTGTAGGAGAAGGTGAGTTCCCAAGATATCTAAAAGGAGCTTCAGTACCTTTAGTCTTACCATCATACGAATACTTGATGGGCCAAAAAGGACCACAACCGGAAGTTAAATCTGCATTAGAAATTGTTACAGAAGCTCTAGAAGCAAGGCCGGAGATACAACAGCAACAAGCTGCTAATGAAGACTTACAAGATATTAAGTACTCAACTAATTTATTTGAAGCATCTATGGGTGCTATAGAACTAGGAGATAACTAATGGAAGAAGATAAAGTACAGGCCCCTAATACTAAGTTTGAACAAAAGCCACAAACACAGGCTGATGACAGCGTGTTTAAACAAGGTGATAAAAGCCTTGTAGATAAAGGCAATGAGTTTTTTGCTAATCAACCAGTAGGACCAATAACACAAAACATTAGAGATGGTTTACCTGGATTTGAAAAAGCATTTTATAACAGTACAGTCGCACCTGCTAAAAGATATTATCAATTGTTAAAAATGATTACACAAGTTGGACAAACTACTGTAAAAAATATAGGTGGAGGTTTAGCTGAAACTGGTAAGTTAATAGCAGATACTCCAGGAGCAGTTACAGATAAAGTAAAAGAAGGTGTTGGAAATTTAAAAGAAACCGCAGAGGAAACACCATCCTTACTAGAAGTAATGAAGATGCTTAGAGATAAACCTGGTACATTAGAAGGTATCCCGGAAAATGAGTAAATCTAAATACGAAATATTTTTTGAAAAAGCACATAAAGAATGGGCAGAGGAAAAAGCTAAGAGACAGAAAGCAAAATAATCTATGGCAGAATATGGCAATAGAGAAATTGGAATTGTTCAAGACGCTTTAAAAGAAATCTATGACGAACTACTTGATGGTGGTGCAGTTGAGTTTCGCAAAAATTTATTAAGAAACCTTATGCAAAGTATGGAAACAAAAGCCTCGTACACAACACATGCTGTTGCTGTATTTGACGCTTACCAACCTTTAGAGAAAAACTTTAGAAACTTGAATTTAGAGACCATGGTTAATTATGCATTCGCAAATCTAGAAGTATTGATAGAGATGGAACAGCTAGACAATATGCGTCAGCCTGACCAAATGTGGACTGGATACGAAGAAACATCAGAAGCAATACAAGAAATAGCAGAGGCATTAAATGAAGGTTTTGATTTTGAAATAAATACAAATCAAGATATATACGATTTAACAAGAGAGATGAGTGAACAACTAGAAGGTAGCAATATAAAAGTTCAAGATGTTCCTATGGCATTAGAGTTGCAAATAAGAACTCTTGATGATATGAAGTATTTTGAATTTGGTTCAATTACTTCTGCTTTTCATTCAACAGAAGTTATGCGACCTTTTACTGTACAACTTGTAGAAATATATAATCAAATAGAAGATTTACCGGAAGACTTAGTATCTAATTTGTATGCTGAAATAGCAGACAATTTAGGATTAAAAGAAGGACCTAGTGATTATCTAAGAGCGTACGACAATCCAAATAACAGCGAAGCTAAAGCTGTTAAGAATGTTATCAAATATTTTTTTGAGCAACAAGGAAGACAACAAACTGGGTACATGAATTTTAGTTCTGTAGATAATATGTATTTAGATGGTGGACAAATGTACAGTCACATTGATAGTGCAGACAGTGTAGCTGCTTATGTAGGTGAGATTATGCAAAATAATATAGAACTTTTTCTGCCTAATTCAACACAACCTGTACAGTTACTTAATAGTGTCAGACCATTTGAAATGGTAAGTCAACCATTCCCTTTAGAAATAAGCGGGGATTATATTAATGAATACAATAAAATTATTGGAACAACTATTATTGATAACCCTACAGTTAGCAATAAAACAGTAGATGCTTTTGCCGATATGAACAATTTAGTTACTGGGGAACCTTTAACTGTTGGAGAGATAGCAAAAGAATTAGGCCTTCCTGAAAGATTACATACTATAGATTTACCATCCACACCTACAAATGTAGTAGATTTAGATGCAGTAATATCTCAGTCAGATGGTGTAGATAATCTAAACAAATCTAAAGAGATTATGCGAAAGAACCCTGGCATGTTTAGAAAAGTATTCAGTGTATTAGAGAAGTTAGACATAGGCGACCAGGTAATAACTAAAGCAGTGGCTAAAGGTTTACCTGCAATAGGCCTAGGAGCAATGGCACCAGGAGTAGCAATAGCTTACACAGCTTATGAGATGTCAATATTACTTGCAGATGCAGCACAAGCATACAATAAGATGCAGACAACTGATGAAGGTTTTTGGGAGAACTTTGGTGAGCTGTCTGATAAGTATTCAATTGCTTACAAAATAAGTAAACCGGTGTATGATATAATACTAGATAGCTTAAATGACGATTTGACTACAGAAGGACAGGACGAAGAAATATTATTTTCTTTCAATAGATAATGCTTACTAATCAATTCATATTTCAACCCGAAAGGCTCATCGAAATAGATGGGACTATATACGCTGTATTCTTTGATACAGATGAAGAGCTAGGTGATTTCCCAATACTAGCTAAAGTAGATAGCAAATCCTTTATCCAAACAGGTGAAAACATTGAACAGATGGATGACCAAAAATTTGTACAAACATTCGGTTATGTATTTAGAGGACACGAAGATTTACTGGTATCAGAGATACAAACTGGTGCAGAACAAAAAGATTACAGAAGCATTATGGATGTACAAGAAAACTTATTAGTACAAAGAGCTACAGAAAATGGCATGCAATGGTTACTCGATGGTGATGTACAAGCTGCATTTTTAGCTGCAACTCTTACTGGAGTACCAATATCTACAGATGATTTAGCTGATACAGAGTGGTATCAAAGTACTACAGAAGAACAAAGGGACTACATGGTTAGGTATTATGCAGACCCTAATGCTATAGAAGAAGAAATAGCACTGAACATAATAAACATTAGAGAGACTTTACTATCTAAAGATATGAAAGGGCCTGTTAACGAACTAGCTAAAGCATTAGCTTATGGCCTAACAACAAAAACATTCAAGACTATTGAAGAAGTAGATATGTACATTGACTTTATTGATGACAGTACATACTTAGATTTACTGGGTGGCCCGGACTTATTACCGGATAACTTACAAAAATTCGTAGGACAGTTTACTGGTGTCAATGCAGGACAAGCTACAACAGCTAACCTTATCACAAGCAAACTTGGTGCGCCTGCACTAGAAAGCTACAAACAAAGTGGAGAGTTTGTAAAGATGGCTGCACAAGTTAAAGCAGGAAATGAAGCAGGTATAAGAGCAGAGTTGCAACAAATACATGATACATTGTATCCATCATTTGCAGGTTCTTCCTGGTCTACTTGGAACCCACAGTATTCAAACAGAGCATCAAAAATTATTAATGGTACATCCGGTAATCAGATTGTTTCATTAAATAACCAACAACAAGAAGAGGTTAATCAGTTAATCATAGATGCAGGTGGTAACTTCCAGGAGTTTGATAAGTTAATACGAGCTAAATATATAAATAGCCCTGGTGTTAAGAATTCATTCTTATCTGATATTGCAAGAAAGATACCACAATCATATTCGGGAGTATTCTAATATGACAAAACAAGAGATTATTGCGTTACAAAATGAACTAGGTGTAACAGCCGATGGTATTATTGGCCCTAACACTAGAGCTGCAGCAGCTGCAAAGATACAAGGTTCTGTATCTATTGCTGAAGCACAAGCACAATCAGAAAAGTTTGGTGATGTAGCAGGAACAACTGGACTGGTATATGGTTCAGATGCTCAACCTGCAACTAACAATGCTCCTGTAGAAAGTAATGATAACGAGACATCTACTGCTTTAACTGCAGCACAACAAGCATTATTGGATGCTGAAGCAGCAGCAACAAAAAAAATTCAAGATTTATTAAGTCAACTCAATCAACAACAAACTCAATATCCACCTCCAGGAGGAGCTAGTGGACCTGCTTTTGAAACAGAAACACAGTCTTACACTCCTACACTTGGTGATGCACAAGCATTATTCCCATACTTTCCAGGAAACATTTTAAATATTATCATAGATAGTTGGGTGGATAGTGGAAGTATTGACTTGGCTATTGCACAAGGTAGAGCATCAGAAGACTACGCTAAAACATTCCCTGGTATTAAAAGAGAAGATGGTTCTTTAAGAATGACAGAGATACAGTATCTAGAAGTTAAAGATGCTATGAAAGATAGTTTAAGAAACTACAATCTAAATCCGGACATATTCCAAAATGAAATTATTGATGCGATACAAGGAGATGTAGATATACAAGAGTTTCAAGGTAGATTGCAATTCGGTTATGAACAATTAATAAACAATAGAGATGTTGTACTTGAAGTATATAGAGCAGAGTATGGTATGGACTTAACAGAAGAAGCTCTATTCGCTATGTTTATTTCACCGGAGATTGCAACATCAGTTTTAGAAAATCAAATATTAGTATCACAAATACTAGCTGAAGCAGAAGTTGCTGACATAACATTAGGTAAATCTACAGTACAAGACTTTATATCTGCAGGTATATCACAAGAACAAGCTAGAGGATTGTTTAGAGAGACAGAACAATTAAGTGGATTGACTGGTGTAGCTGCACAAATGGGACAAGATTTATCAGAAGAAGACATTGCTAGTGGTTTAGCAGGACTAAGTCCCGAACAACTAGGACTAATAAAGAGTGCAGAAGCTAGGTCAGCGTCACAATCTGCTGTTCAAGCAGGTGCTGCAACTACACAAGCAGGACAAGTCACAGGATTAATTGAAGAATAACTACTTGTTTAAACAGCTTGCATTTTAAAATTACATGATATAATAACTATTGACGCTCTACTAAGGCCGGGCGGTTAAACTAGACCTAGGATACGAGAACTGTCTTGATGCCTACATACAAGACACGCAAAATAAATAACATGTAGCAGAAATCAGTGCATTACATAGATGGCACTCGCTTAAATATTATTTATAGAAAAGGAGACAATACATGTCTGAAGAAATAACTAACGAAACCGATGTTCAATCTACCCCGGAAGATAAGAACTGGAAAGCAATTCGTGAAGAGAACAAAGCTCTGAAGGATGAACTAGCACAGTTCCAAGTCAAGGAGAGAGATACACTATTTCAAGAGATTGGATTAGACAGGACTAAAGGTATCGGTAAAGCAGCAGACCAAATGTACGAAGGCGATTTAGCTGCAGATGCATTAAAAGCATTTGTGACTGAAGAGTTCGGAGAAGATGTATTTGGACAGCAAGACAGTTTTCGTAATACAGTCAATGCAGGCCAAGAGAGATTAGATAATCTAGCTAGCCAAGCACAAGCTGTAAATGCTAACACAAGCGTACAAGAACAGATAGCTGAAGCTCAGAAATCCGGCAGAGTTAGAGATAGTATTGCTTCAAAAATGCAAGCTCTAGACGAGCTAAAAGAAAAGTAGTTTAGGAGAAAATCTCCTAAACAGAATTAGGAGAAAAAAATGGCAGCTATAGGCTCACCAGACCCGATTTCAGTATCTGAAATCAACAACTTTACAGGTGAACTTTTCAAAGTTGGTGCAAGAAGAACCCCTTTACTATCCATGGTGGGTGGTTTAAGTGGTGGTAAACTTCTTAACTCTCCTGTTTTCCAAACCCAAAAAGTAGATACACCTACAGTCAACTCTTATACAGCAGTTGCTGAAGGTGGAACACCTGCTTACTTTGGTAGAAGCAGAAGTTCTGCAATAGACTGTGTGCAAATTTGGAACCAAGGTATTAAACTTACCTATTCCGCAATGGCATCTACAGGCTATTTGAACTCACAAGCTATGGAAACTGGAACCAAAGCCTTTGAAGGTACTAACCCAATTAATGACGAAATGGCATTTCAATTAGAAGAACTACTTAGCAAAATCGCAAGAGAAGTTGAGTACGAATTCTTTAATGCTACATTCAATGATGGAACAGATGGCAACCCAAGAGAGATGAGAGGTCTCGCTGAATGGGTAGCAACAGGAAATGGTTCATCAGCATTCGCACATGATGCATCCGGAGATGGCACAGGAGCAGCACAAGGTCTTGACTTTGATGCTATTGCTGAAACATTGAAGTTGATGTATGATAATGGCGCACCAATGGCAAACCCTGTACTTTTCGCAAGACCAGGCTCAATCTTAGACTTGAACCAAAACCTTGTTAAAAGTGGTTCTAATCAAATGGCAATCTTGCCAAGAGATAGAAATGTTGCAGGCGTAAACATTGACACAATCATAACTCCATTCGGAAACATTGGACTTGCAGTGAACGAGTATGTTCCTGCTGACCAAGCATTCGTATTGGATATGTCTTACCTAGATGTTTGTTTCTTAAATGTCCCAGGTAAAGGCGGAGTATTCGTAGAGGATACAGACAATGATGATGCAGCCGCAGTATCAAAGCGTGTCTACATGGAAATTGGTCTTGATAAAGGACCTGCCGAGTATCACGCAGTTATCAATGGCGTAAGCTAAAGATATATATTTGAAGATTAGGGTGGAATTCCACCTCCACCCTTTTCTTCTGTTAGAATAATAAAAAAAGATTTAGGAGATTAAATGCCAGTTGCAGGTAAAAGTTTATACAAAACAAAAGCGGTCACAATTGATATATCAGAAAGTGCTACAATAAGTACAGCAGTAGATACAAATGGATTGTTACTATCAGGAATTATTTTTCCTGCCGCTATGACAGGTGCAAACTTAACTTTTCAAGTAGCTTCTACTAATACAGCAGGAAACTTTAAAGCATTAAAGGAAACTGATGGAACAGATGTAACTTATACAATTACTGCCGATGCTCATGTTAGAATAGACCCTAGCGGATGGGCCGGAGTAGGTGCTATAAAAGTTATATCAGATGGTACAGAAGCAGCAGACAGAAAAATAAATTTAGTATTTCATTCAGCATAAGGAAATAAAATGAGTACAACAATAGGTAACCTAGTTGACAGGGTTTTTAGAGAGTATCTTGAACCAATGGAGGATGTAGTTAGTTATTCTTATTTAACTTCAGGCATAGATGCAAGTACAACAACTATACCCTATGATGGAGATTTGTTTTCTACAGAAGAAGAAGATGCTTTAGATGCAGGAGCTATTATTGAAATAGGTCAAGAGTTGATGTACTCAAAAGACCTTAATGTTGTAACTAATGAAATTACAGTACAAAGAGGTGCTAGAGGAACTACAGCAGCAGCACATTCTTTGGGTGCTATTATTAAAATAACTCCACAGTTCCCAAGAATAAATGTTTTTAATGCTGTGAAAGACCAAATAGAAAATTTGTATCCTACATTGTATGCTATTGAAACACAAACGATAGCTAGTGCAGTAGGTTATGTGGCTTTAACAGGTGATGACGATAACTTGATTGTTTCACCATTAGCTGCAGTGTCGCAGTACACATCGTTAGATGCAGGTAATGAGACATCAGTGCAGTTTAGAGGAGTTGCTATGGAACTTATAGATGTACCAACTACTGTAACTGCATCCGGTAAAGTAGTTCAGTTCTCCGGGGTTAGTTCCGGTGTTAATGTACATTGTACATTTAAAAAGAAATTTTTATCAATAACAGACGAAGCTTCAACACTGGCCAATATTGGTTTAGAGACTGAATATGAACCCATAATTATGGCAGGAGTAGCAGCGCAAATGATATCAGGTAAAGATATACCTGCTTATACAGCAGATTATATTACAGAGCAAATGGCTATAACTAATTATCCAGTTAACTCTTCTAGCAATATAAGAAATTCACTGTTGCAATATCAGCAAGTATTAATCAATCAAGCAAGAAAAGATTTAAGAGCTAGATATCCGGAGCCTGTGAGTGTAAACAGCGTGGTATATCCTAGTGCCTAGAATTCCAAATACTTCCATAGTTAGTAACCCTAAAAGATATGGTTATGATATTCGTTTAGATAATGTTTATCTAAGAAGCGCTATAGGTCCTGGTAGAGAGATGACGATACAATCTTCTGATGTACAAGAAGGACAAATAAATGTTAAACAAAATGCTGAAGACTTTACATCTAACTTAGGTCGTATATATTCTAGGAATAGTTTTACAGGTGGACAAGGATTAGACACAGCACATAGAGCTAATGGTACACCTAAAGATACAACAAGATTTTGGGATAGCAAAGGTATAGATATATTTCATGGAGATGACGCAACTTCTTACAATGTACATTTACTGTACACTACTGCTGCTGAAAGTATTAGTTTTAGTGGTACAAATAACTATTTAACACAAACCACTAATGGTGATTTGTATGTAACTGACCAAGCAGTAATTTATAAATCTACAGATAATGGTGATACCTGGGCAGCAGTTACTACTGGACTAACAGTAGATTATAATTTTACAGGAGCAGCAGCAGTTGGTGACCAAGTGTATTTTACTACTGCAGATGGAACTTCTAACTCAGAACTTATACAGTACGATGGAACTACTTGGACAGAAAATTCAACAGACCAGTCATCTAATGCAGGCCTTACTGGAGTATGGTTCGCTAAAGGACAATTATTTATATCGGGAGATGATGGAACTGTAGAGTATCTTTGGGCAGTTAGTCCATTTAATAAATCTTGGTCGAGTTCAGATTTAGCAGAAGCTGATGCAATACTAACATTTGAAGACAGTCATCATGTGTCACAAATTGTAGATGCAGGTGCAGTTGTTTTAGCTGCCTCTACAAATGGTGATATATATTCTATAAAAGATGTTGCCGGTACTATGACATTAAAAGGCCAAACTAATATACCTTTTGAAGAAGTACATTCTATTGCAGCATCTGAAGGTATTGTATTCTTCGGAACAAAAGAAAAAGCTAGAAATGTTGGTAGATTTTATCGTGCAGACTTAACAGTTGCAGATGACTTATATGTACTAGCTAACAGACAGTTAGTCAAAGAATGGGTTATATCAGGAGTAGATACCACACCTAAACACATGTTTGTATCAAGAGATAGTGTTTATTGTGGTATAAAGGAAAGTGCTAGTGAAAGTTATTTATGGAGATATTATCTTCCTACTGCAGGATTTGCTAGAGATTTAGAAATAGGTGTTGCAGGATTTATTCTTGGCATAACACAATCTAATGGTAAGTTTATAATATCAGTATCGGGTTCTGACATATACAGAGAAACATCTACCTACGAAAGTGAAGGTCACCTAGTGTTATCAGCAGCAGATTTCTTTACAGCAGAAAGTAAACAATTTGTGGGAGCAGAAATTTCTACAGAAACATTGCCTGTCGATACCTCTGTAGAGCTTTTTTATTCTACTAAATTTGAAGCATTAGATAATATTAATGATGTTTCTTACAAATTAGCTTTTAAACAAGCATCAGGTACTGGAGATACAGAAAGACAAATAGCTGAAATATCCAGGTACATTATTGGTAAACTTGTAATTAAAAGAGGTGGTTCAGTTAATGAAACACCTAAAGTAAAATCTGTACAATTTCGTGCATTAGCTAGACCTGAACTTGTAGTAGCACAGATACCTATAAATATTAGTGACAGAGTAGAAAGGCCTGGAAGAAAACCTATAAAGGTGAAAGGTTTAGGAGAACAGTTGTATTCTACCCTTCGTGATTTAGAAGGAGACAGTGTAACATTAGAAGTGTTTTCTCCTGGAGAAGTTATTAGAGGTGTAATAGAACAGATAAGTTATCCTATACAATCTGAAGTAGAGCGTGGAAGTACTACGCATTATGCTATACTAACTGTCAGAGGTACCAGGCAACCGGTCCTTGAAGATGTGTCTACAATACATATAGCGGGTATTTCTGCTTTTGGTATAATGAGATTTGGAGCATAAATGGCAGATAGAGAAAGTCAAATAATAAACTTTTTTGAAACAACATTAGCTAGTTTGTTAGCTAGTGGTGCAACTTCGTGTACATTAACTTCTGCACCTACATCAGATGGAACAACAACTATTAATGCAAGTGCTGATAGTCCTTTTTATTTAGTTATAGACCCGGATAACGCTTCCAAAAGAGAAGTTGTATTAATAACTTTATCATCATCTTCTACATTATCTACAATAACAAGAGATTTAGAAGGAAGACATGTAACAGACCCGGACCATCAAATAGGTACAACAGTTCGTATGGCTGTACTTGCAGAACACTTTTCAGATGTACATGACAGAATAGATGCTGATGAAACTACTAATGCTACACATAGAACAGATGGTACTAAACACTTTTTATTAGTTGATGAAGATGATATGGCTAGTAATAGTGCTACTGTAGCAGCTTCGCAACAATCAGTTAAAGCGTATGTAGATGCTCAAACATCAGGTGGAGTAAGTTTAGGATTAGTACTGGCGTTGTCATAATGGGTATCTTAACAATGCTCAAAGAAGGTGGAAGTTTAGTTATAGACACAATAGGTAACTTACCTATAAGCGAAGATTTAGATTTATTATCTAACGCAGGAGGTAGTTTATCAACAACTTTTAGAATAATCATGGATAGTTTTTTCATAACAAGTAGCAATAGTTCGCAAGCTTATGCTATAGTTATGGGAGATTAATTAATTGGAGATATAAATGGCAGATACACTACATTCAGTACAAGGAGTTCTAGGAACATCA
>ERZ1047985.371-NODE-371-length-35910-cov-5.766922_pt1 | contig 35910 bp, 37 predicted proteins | sample MGYA00383097_ERZ1047985 | MGnify/ENA primary metagenome ERZ1047985 (study PRJEB29581, sample SAMEA5548367) | metagenome | biome: marine; feature: coastal; material: water | depth 50 m | study: Short-term variability in the microbial, nano- and picoplankton...
TGGTAAAACCCACTCCATCATCATCAATGTTAATGCTTAGTATGTTTTTACTGTGAGATAATGTGATGATTATGTAGCTTGATTTTGAGTACTTTACAGCGTTGTTAATCGCTTCTTGAACAATTCTGTAAATGTTTATTTCATCGGTAGGTTGAAGCCTCAGGTTGAAGTTGGACTTGTTAAGAAAGGTGATGTTTTGCCCTGTAAGTCTAGATAGTTCATGAGCCAATTTAGAAAGTGCAGAACTTATGCCGTAGTCCGTAAGTTCTGGTGGTGTTAGGTTGAAAGTTGCTGTTCTAACTCCTTGAATTATTTCAGATGTAAGGTGTTTGAGTTGTTCTATTTTTTCTTCAGCTTCTTCGTTCTTTTTAAGGTCTATACTTTCAATATTGAATTTGAGTCCCGTTAGCATTTGGCCAATCCCATCGTGTATGTCTTTTGCAATTCGGCTTTGTTCCTTTTCTTGATTTTCAATGATCTTACTAGAAATGATTTTTTGTTGTTGCATTTTCTGCTCAAAGCTCTTTTTTGTGAGATCTTCCAAGTCAAAATTTGCTTTTTTACGTTTTGTAATGTCCGATGCGATAACGATGATGTCATCTCGACCGTCTGAGTAGAAGGGGATCAGATGCATTTCTAGCCATATGACTTTCCCCACTGAATCGGTTGCTTCAATTTCTCCCTGCCAACCTGTTTTGGAATGTGATGAGATGAGGGAACTTATGTTTTGTTGTTGGTCTTTGTGGATGGAAATAATTTCCGGAAAAGACGTCCAATCATTCAAGTTTAGAATTTTGAAATGCTTGAGAAACTTATCTCCTATGTGTAAAATAGAGCCCGTTGAAGTAATCCTTGAGAATAATAAATTTTGGTCGAATGTTCTTGTTAATTCACGATACTCTTCAATCGACCTTTTCTTTTCAGTCAGTAGGATGTCCGATTTATGTACTTGTTCTTTATTTCTTTTATCCGAATCAGATAGTTTACGGCTTAAAGGTCTTATTATTAATAGGTAAAGGCTTGTTACGGTTGTAAGTAAAATCAATAAGTTTATTGAAGCTGAATATTGAATACCTATTTCACCATCGGAGTTCCCAAGAGAATACGGAGTTGTAAAATGATTTGATAGTAGGGAAATAACTAAGGCACAGATACTGACTGTAAGTACGTATCCAGTTGTCTTGTTTTGTTTGTTAGAGCTCATTTCAAGAGGCCTGCAACGCCTTTCCTACCAAATCTTGGCAGGAGGCTGATAAGTTGAGTTTTAAGGCGTATTCATGTCCTTTGTCAGACATTTTGTTCCACGTTTTCTTCACGATATCGATGATTTTTTCCTCATCGTGTTTTAGGGAAAAGCTTTCAAAATAGTATTCCAAGAAAACCAAGCAAGCAACATCTTCCAAGGTTTGGGTCTCGGGGTCATTTTTGAGAGCTTTTTTATTGATTAAGAAGGAAACTCTTTTGCTGAATTCTTCAGAATATCCAATCTTATTAAGGATTTCAGTCGTTAATGAGGCGTGTTTTTTCTTGAGTTCGTTCCTCCATTTGATGTATCCGATCTTGTTTGATGGATAATCACTTCTGGGAATTTCCCATCGTCCAATATGTTGTGCTCGAATGGCTATTTTGAGTTCTTCAGAAGCATCTGGGTCAAAGTCAAGAAGCTGAGCGAACATTCTTTTAGAGTAGAGAAGTTCTTTTGGATATTCTTGATTCAGATAAGTCTCCTTATTAGGATCTAGTGCATTTTTTTCGTCAATCAGTTGCAGGGCTTTTTCTAACAGCATGGGCTTTGTATAAGATAACCAAAGCTATTCAGAAAATCCGATATATACAATGTTATTTTCTACTTTTACAGGGTACATGGCAATAGCGTCCAGATCACCATTTAAGTTTTCTCCGGTTTCCAGTGAAAATGTTTTTTTATGCATCGGGCAGGCAACTTTAGGAATTCCGTTTTCATCACCGATCATACCGCGAGATAAGACCATTTCCATTTTGTGCGGACATACGTTTTGACAAGCATACCAGGTTCCTTTTCTGGTGAAATTATATACGGCTATTTGCTTGTCTTTGTATTTTACGCAAACACCACCATCTTTGGGGAAATCTTCCGCTTTTGCGACTTCAAACCACACATTTACTTCCGATTCTTTTACTGTTTTGTATGCTGATGTTAATACGTCCATGTCGTGTGTATTTTAAAAAGTTTTACCATGCTTTAGGCATTTTTTGTTCCCTCATTGGAACAAAGACCAAATTGTCATCACTATCTTCTGAATTGATAAAGTGTTTAAAGCGACCTTGTAACTGCTCATCTTCTACGATTTGTTTCCACTCGCATTCATAGGCATCTACCAATTGCTCCATTTCCTGCTCCAATTCATCTGCAATGTTGAGGCTGTCGTTTACCACGACCTGTTTCAGTTGCTCAATACCACCTTCCAGTTTATCCAACCACGCAGCTGTTCTCATTAATGGAGCAGCCGTACGTATATAGTACATTAAGAATCGATCGAGGTATTTGATACAGGTTTCATTGTCGATCTGTTCGGCAAGCAATAGTGCGTGTTTAGGCGTAGCTCCACCATTACCACAAACATATAAGTTCCATCCACCCTCTACGGCTATGACACCAAAATCTTTTCCTCTGGCTTCGGCACACTCTCTGATACAACCCGATACCCCTCCTTTGAGTTTGTGAGGCGAACGCAATCCTTTGTATCTGTCTTCCAATTCTATGGCAAAGCTTACGCTTTCGTCCATACCGTATCGACACCAGGTAGACCCGACGCAACTTTTTACGGTACGTAGTGATTTCCCGTAGGCATGTCCACTTTCAAAACCTGCATCGATCAGCGTTTTCCAGATGGCGGGTAGCTGATGGAGCTCTGCTCCAAATAAATCGATACGCTGACCACCGGTGATCTTTGTGTACAGATCGTATTCTTTGGCAACCTCTCCAATGACGATGAGTTTCTCCGGTGTGATTTCTCCACCCGGAATTCTCGGTACTACTGAGTACGTACCATTACGTTGGATGTTGGCTAAAAACTTATCGTTTGAATCCTGAATAACCTCTTCTTTGTTGGCGGTGTCATTATACAGACTTGCCAAAATTGACGCAATTAAGGGTTTACAGACCTCACATCCGTGACCTTTACCGCAAGCTTCTAACGCTTCGTCAAAAGTATGCACCTTTTTGACTTTTAGAATACCGTATAACTCTTGTCTTGTATATTCAAAGTGTTCGCAAATGGTTTCTTTAACCTCCTGGCCTAATGATTTTAAAGTTTCATTAACCAATTCCGTTACCATAGGTTTACACCCTCCACAGCCGGTTGCAGCCTTTGTTTCGGCCATTACATCTTTAAGGTTGCATGTTTTACCCTCCAGTAAGCCTCCACATATATCCTGTTTCAATACATTTTCACAAGAACATATTTGTGCGGTATCAGGAAGAGACATCGCACTACCAAAAGAACTTTCTCCTCCGGATCGGGCTCCTAATATAAGGTCTTCCACATTTTCAGGGAGGTCCATTCCATTGAGATAGATCTGATGAAGCATGTTGTAGTCTGAGGCGTCACCTATTAGAATTCCCCCCAATAGTTTTTGTCCGTCATGACTTACGTTGATTCGTTTGTATAAATGCTTGGTTTTGTTTTCAAAAAGGATGGAATGTCCTTTTTCTGCTGGCATGAAGGGTTCTCCAAAGCTGGCAACATCCACTCCAATTAATTTTAGTTTGGTGGACATGTCGATGTCCTCAGTCATTTGCTTGTCCGGATCTCCAATGATCTGCTCTACTGCTATATCGGCCATTTCGTAGCCGGGAGCAACCAATCCGTAGATCATTTGATTGTATAAGGCAACTTCTCCTATGGCAAAAATTGAAGGGTCGGAAGTTTGCATTTTGTTGTTCACCACGATACCGCCTCGAGTCCCCATTTCCAGATCACAGGATTTAGCCAATTCGTCACGAGGTCTTATCCCTGCGGAAATGACTAACATATCTGTTGCAAGAGCATCATCTTCGCCGAATTGCATTCCTTCGATGCTTCCATTCCCTAAGATCTTGCTGGTTGCTTTATTTAGGTGAATGTTGATCCCAAGAGACTCTAATTTCAATTTTAAGACATTACTTCCTCTGTTATCTAGTTGTCGGGGCATTAATTTCGGAGCAAACTCCACCACATGGGGTTCTAGTCCCATGTCCATTACTGCCTTTGCCGCTTCAAGTCCTAATAATCCACCACCCAGAACGGCAGCTTTTGCTTCTGGTTTTTCTTGTTTTAGTTTGCCGGCATAAGCCAACATACCTTCTAAGTCTTCAATGGTTCGATAGACAAAAACACCTTCTTTATTCACACCATCAATAGGGGGGACAAAAGGAAGCGATCCGGTTGCAAGTACTAAATAATCATAGGTGTATTCTTTACCGCTTGAGGTTTGTATCTTTTTTAGACCCCTTTGAATAGCACTTACCCGTTCTCCTGTAATTAGTTCTATCTTATTCTCCTCGTACCAGTTTCGTGGCGCTAATTCAAGTTTTTTTGCATCTTGATTTTCGAAAAATTCACTTAGGTGAACGCGATCATAAGCCGGTCTTGGTTCTTCTCCAAAAACAGTCAGCTTATAATTCCCATCTACTTGATTCGCTACAAATTTTTCGCAAAATTTATAACCAACCATCCCATTTCCAATCACCAAAACGCTTTTCATATGCTTTGTCTTTATTTATTAGCTAGGCAAAAGTACGTAATAATACGTAATAATACGTAGTTTTTAACGATTTCTTAAACAGGCTCCGTATTCCGTTTGCTAAAAGCGGTGTCTTTAAGAATTTACCTGGTCAAGTATATTTATAGATTCTAAGGTTTCCTGTTTTGTCATTTTTTGGATGACACGATGCATCCAGATAAAACAAACAAGACCCAGGAAAAACATTAACAACCAACTACTTGACCATAAGCCGGTACCTCTTAACAAGTACCCGAATAAGATCGGACATATAAATCCTCCCAGTCCGCCTAATACACCTACCATACCTCCTACAACTCCTACTTCACTCGGGAAGTATTCCGGAATATGCTTGTAAACTGCTGCCATTCCAATTCCCCAGATACATCCCATTAACACAGATAGTATGGCGAATATCCACAAATTGGCCTGGAAGTAAATATGAGTTCTTCCTTTGATCAGCAATTCTTTCTTATCTACTTTTGCTCCTACTTCTACAATGGCTTCCTGCCATACTTCTTTTGCCGGAAAAATGCGAAATTCATTTTCAACATTTGCTAAAGAAATTCCTTTTTGAGCAATTGGATATTTAAGATCATCAACTTTCACGTATTCCGCAGTTACTTCAGTAACGATCCCTGCTTTCTTGTTAACAACCCCTTTACCATCTGCATAAATGTCCATTTTTGGGATCACCAACATAATGCTTATAACCACAGTAGATCCCAAGACCCAATACATTACTTTTCTCGCACCCCAAATATCCGAGAGCCAGCCACCGGCAATGCGGATCAAAGCTGAAGGAAGAGAGAAACAAGAAACTAAAATACCTGCAGTAATTAAGTCTAAACGGTATACGTTTGTATAATAAGGGACCAGCCATCCTGCAAAAGCTACAAAACACCCAAATACTAAAAAGTAATACAAACCAAAGCGCCACACTCTGGTGTCTTTTAAAGGTGCTAACCGTCCCTTCAATGTTTTTTTTGCCGTGGCTGCCTTTTTGTTTTCAGTCATTAAGAAAAATAAGATCGCCGTAACGACCAACGCAATGGCGTATATTTTTGGCATCGTTCTCCAACCTTCTAAATTCGTTTTACCATCCGTTAAAAAATACAATAACTTTGGGCCCACCAATGTGGTGATCGCAGCCCCAATATTTCCAGCCCCGAAAATCCCTAAAGCAGTTCCTTGTTTTTCTTTGGGAAACCAAACAGAAGAGTAAGCAATACCTACGGCAAAACTAGTTCCTGATAAGCCAAAACCTAAACTACACAGCGCATATTCAAAAAAACTATCTGCATAAGAGAGCGCATACACCGGCAAGGCACAAAACAGCAACAAAATGGTGAAAACAGGCTTTCCTCCAAACTTATCGGTTAAAAGACCTGCAGGAAGACGAAATAGTGCCCCTGTGAGAACCGGGATTCCGATCAACCAGCCTACTTGAATAGAAGTCCAGTTGTATACTTGATTATCTACTAAAAAAGTAACCAGGACTGCATTGATCAACCAAACTGAAAAGCAAATTGTAAATGCAAACGTGTTCATAAAGAGCGCTTTATTTGCTTTTTTTGGATTTAAGAGTTGATTCATCTCTAGGAGGGTTTTTTAAATTACATGGCAAAACTACGTAAAAAATTACACAAACTACGTATTTATACTTAAAAAATAAGTATATTTGCCCTGTTTTCATCTGGTAGAGTCTTCCTTTTATAGCTTTTTTCAAGCTTCCGGGAACTATACCGTGGTAGCGAACTAGATTATCTGTTGTGATGTTAATCTATACGAAAGCGATCTTTAAATAAAACAATCAGGTAAGTATCGCTATATTTACAAAAACATAACGAACATGATCTCTGTATCAAAAGCCTTACATGTTATTAACTCTCAAGCCCTTATTTTAAGGGAAGAAGAAGTGTCTTTAAATGATGCGCTTGGGGCTGTTTTATCGAAAGATGTATTTTCTGCGATCAATATGCCGCCATTCAGACAGTCGGCTATGGATGGTTATGCCCTAAAATGGAGTGAAGAAAGAGGTTATCAGCTCACCTATGAATCTCAGGCGGGAAATGCGAATTCGTATACTTTGAAGAATAAAGAGGCTGTGAGGATCTTTACAGGTGCTTTGGTTCCGGATGAGGCGGACACTGTGGTGATGCAGGAACATGTGGAGCAGACGGGCAAAGAACTTTCCATTCAGAAGATGCCTTCTAAATATGCGAATATCCGTGAGACGGGAGAACAAATTCAGGCAGGAGATATTGCACTGAAAAAAGGTGCTGTACTCAATGCGGCGGCCATTGGATTCTTAACTTGTTTGGGCGTACAAAATGTGTCGGTTTATCGGCGTCCTAAAGTCGGTATTTTGGTTACCGGTAATGAATTGCAAAGCGTTGGTTCGCCGCTCCGAACAGGGAGCATCTATGAAAGTAATTCTACGATGTTAAAAGCTGCTTTACATGAATCCGGGATTACAGAAGAGATTGAAATTTTAAGGGTAAGTGATGATCTGGAAAGCACGAAGGCTTGTATCAAAAACCTTTTGGAGAAAACAGATTTGTTACTCATATCCGGTGGTATATCGGTAGGGGATTACGATTTTGTGAAGGAAGCACTTACTGCCAATCAGGTTGATGAATTATTTTATAAGGTCAATCAAAAGCCGGGCAAACCCCTGTGGTTTGGAAGAAAAGGTTCTACTTGTGTGTTTGCACTTCCCGGAAATCCGGCTTCGGTGTTAACTTGTTTTTATGTGTATGTGTATCCTTTGATTCAAAAATGGAAGGGATATCAAAATAGTTCATTGGAAAGAATATTTGCAAAATGTACTTCAAAACTACAGAACAAAACAGGGAAGACGATCTTTTTGAAAGCGGCACTTTCTCAAAAAGGAGAGGCAACACCACTTCAGGGGCAAAGTTCGGCGATGATGCATACCTATGCTTTAAGTAATGCTCTGATCTGTGTGCCTGAAGAAAAAGAATCAATAGAAGTTGGTGAGGAAGTAGAATGCATAAAACTAACACCATGAAAGTAAAAAGCAGAATATGGATCGAAAAAGACAATACCCCTTTTCTGGGTTATGGACGGATTCAGCTTTTGAAAGAAGTGGATAAAACACATTCTATGAGTGCGGCAGCCAAATCATTAAATATGTCCTATAAAAAGGCCTGGCGATTGCTTAACGAAATTAATTCCTCAGCCAAAGAGCCGGTTTTAGAGAAACAGATTGGGGGTAAGGATGGTGGCGGAACCTACATAACACCTTACGGCAAAGGTTTAATCAAACGTTTTGAAAATCTAAACCAGGCTTGTGTTACATTCTTAGAAGCAGAGTTTAAAAAATGGTAGGTATGGGTGGTTTGGAGTTCAATATCACAATTTTATTCTTTATGCTGTTGGTTGCAGTAGCTTTTCTGTATGCCAGCGTAGGGCATGGGGGTGCGAGCGGTTACATCGCACTAATGAGCCTTTTTTCATTCCCAATTATCTTTATTAAGCCGGCCGCTTTGGTTCTCAATATATTCATTTCAGGGATTTCATTTTGGTTTTTTAAAAAACAAAAACATTTCAAATGGTCTTTGTTTTATCCCTTTGCACTTACGTCGATACCCGCAGCTTTTTTGGGAGGGTATTTGGATGTAAATACCGTTTTGTACAGGCAGGTTTTGGGCGTTCTATTGTTGTTAGCGACACTTCGTATTTTAGGTTTTTTTGGCCGCGAAAACAAGACAAAACGACCCTTGAAAAAATCACTTGCTTTAATCTTTGGATTGGGAATTGGGTTCTTTTCGGGGATGATAGGAATTGGTGGAGGGATTGTGTTGAGTCCTCTGCTTTTGTTGCTCGGATGGGCAGACTTGAAAGAGTCTGCAGCGGTGTCTGCGCTTTTTATATTGGTAAACTCTTCAGCTGGACTTTTGGGTTACACATCAAGTCACAGTCTAGGAATAGACCATTTTTATCTGGTGCCCATAGCCCTAATTGGTGGTGTTTTAGGTGCCAAATACGGTAGTGGGTCTTTCCCAAATTACATCCTGAGGTACACTCTTTCAGTAGTATTAATCATTGCGTGCGTAAAACTTACATTTTTATGATGGAAAACTTGTCGATATACATTTTATGTGGTGGAAAAAGCTCTCGAATGGGCAGTGAAAAGGGATTGGTTGTATTCAACAACAAGACGTTCATAGAACACATTTTGGATGCTGTCCGTCCTCTTAGTGACTCGATTCATTTGGTTACAAATAATGATGCTTATGCATCTTATGGCTACCCCTTGGTTTCGGATGTTATTCCTGATAAAGGTCCAGTTGGAGGAATTTTCAGTGCACTACGCCATTCATCATCATCATGGAACTTAATTTTAAGTTGTGATGTTCCTATGATGACCACTCAAGTTATTGAGAAATATTTACTGCAAGACACGCCTAAAAAAGCAATTACCTTTCTTTCTGATGGGCATAAAAGTAGTCCCTTAATAGGCTTGTATTCACATCGACTTCGTGGGCATTTTGAACAGGCGCTCAGAAAAAAGTGGTTAAAATTAGTTGATTTAATAGAACTTCTTCCTCACAAAGCTATCATTGTTGAACAAGAAGAAGTACATACGCTACAAAATATCAATTCACAAAAAGAACTCAATTGTTTATTATAAATCTATGAGCAAAACACCCATAAAAACGCCCAAGGTAATTTTAGTAGGTTCGGGCCCTGGAGATCCCGACTTACTGACGTTAAAGGCAGTCAAAGCTTTAGAGAAAGCCCCTGTTGTACTTTACGATGCTTTGGTGAATGAATCTATTTTGGATCACGCACCTAACGCTTTGAAAGTATTTGTAGGGAAAAGAAGAGGAATGCACACCTTTTCTCAAGACCACATCAACAATCTTTTGGTAAAGTATGCCAGGGAATATGGCTACGTTGTGCGGTTGAAGGGAGGAGATCCTTTCGTGTTTGGTAGAGGTAAGGAAGAAACGGATTATATAGAATCTTTCGGAATAAAAACGGCCATCATTCCCGGCATAACTTCTGCTATAGCTGTTCCTGCAGCTATTGGGATTCCCGTAACCCACCGGAAGTTTACCGAAAGTTTTTGGGTCATCACCGGAACCACTTCATCCCGAGAAATTTCTAGTGATATTTACCTGGCAGCCACCTCTAAAGCAACTGTCGTTGTGCTTATGGGAATGAGTAAGCTGTCTGAGATTGTAGCTATTTACAAGCAGAATAATAGGCAAGAATTGCCTATTGCTGTGATACAAAATGGTACTAAAGATGAGGAAGAATCTGGCGTTGGTACCATTGAGACTATTGAAGATATCGTAAAAGAAAAGCAACTTTCATCGCCGGCCATCATCATCATTGGTGAGGTGGTAAACGGTCATGAGAGCATGCTTACTTATTTTACGGAAGCTTTTATGGAAGATGATTTTATTTATCAAAACTTAGATATAACCCCTTAAAAATTTTGCTATGGAACGAAATGAATTGTATCCGATTTTTGTGAAAGTACATCAACTCAATGTGCTTATTGTTGGTGGAGGCAACGTGGGTTTGGAAAAACTTTCTTTTTTGCTGAAATCGAGTCCTAAGGCTCAGGTGGAAGTTGTGGCACTTTCTTTTTTAGAGGACTTAAAATCTTTAGCGGCTAAACATCCATCGGTAACATTAACTACCAAAGCTTATGATGTTTCCGATCTGGAAAGGAGACACCTTGTTATCGGTTGTACCGACAATTTAGATGTCAATCTTCAGATCAATAGAGAGGCTAAGGAGCGGTATTTGTTGGTAAACATTGCCGATACGCCTGACCAATGCGATTATTATTTGGGGGGTATTGTAACCAAAGGCAATGTTAAAATAGCGATTTCTACCAACGGTAAATCACCTACCATGGCAAAGCGAATCCGACAATTTTTGGAAGAAGTGCTTCCCAACGACATCAATGAATTGGTTGACAATCTGAATAAATATCGGAAAACGCTGAAAGATGATTTTCAGGAAAAAGTCGAGATCATGAATAAACTGACTAGTAACCTGATCGATAAAAAAGAATAAAAATGGCTGTAATCAGATATTTCGGACAAATTGCAGAAGCTACCGGATGTACTCGGGAGCAAATAAGTTTGGTGAATTCAGACTTAAAAGAACTTCTCCAAACCTTAAATGAGCAGTATGACTTGGATCGATTTCAAAAACACATTGCCGTGAACCAGGTATTAGTAAACCCCGACAAGGCTTGTTTGATAAAGGACTCCGATGAAATTGTCATCTTACCGCCGTATGCAGGTGGTTGATGTTTTTTATTTCTTCGAATGAACACAAAAATAAACTCATGAAAAAAGTTTTTATAGAGGGAGCAATTACTCCCGAATTTATTGCTGAATCGCTAGCCAAACACCAGACCAAGCATAGCATTGGTGCTCATAACATGTTTTTGGGGCAAGTACGAGCAGATGAAGTAGAAAATCAGAAAGTAAAGGGTATAGAATACACCAGCTATGTGGAGCTTGCAAATACGCAATTGGAAACCATTAGAGAGGAAGCCTTTCAGAAATTCAACCTTACCTGTATGCACATCTATCATAGTTTGGGTTTTGTTGCGGCCGGAGAAGTATGCTTATTCGTATTTGTGTCTGCTTCGCGAAGAAAAGAAGTTTATGCCGCTACTGAATATTTGGTGAATCGAGTAAAAGAAGAAGTACCCATTTTTGGTAAAGAAATCTTTGATAATGAAACGCATCAGTGGAAAATAAATCAATAGTTATGGTAGATATTACGCACAAAAAAACAACCCTTCGAAAAGCGACGGCTTCTGCTCGAGTAAAAGTAAGTAAGCCTGAGACGATTGAAGCGCTACAGAAAAATAAAGTCCCTAAAGGAAATGTTTTTGAAATGGCAAAAACAGCTGGGCTGTTTGGGGTTAAAAATACACATACGGTCATCCCGGATTGCCACCCTTTGCCTGTGGAGTTTGCCTCGGTAGATTACGAAATCGAAGACTTGTACATCACCATCATTTTTACGGTGAAAACCGTTTACAAAACAGGTGTTGAGGTAGAAGCTATGCACGGTGCTTCTGTGGTTGCACTAACCATGTACGACATGCTAAAACCCATTGACAAGGGAATTGAAATACACGATATCAAGCTGCTTCACAAATCCGGAGGGAAAAGCAGTTATCAAAATCATTTTTCTACCCCGATTCGAGCAAGTGTTATTGTATGTTCCGACACCATATCAGCAGGTAAAAAGCAAGACCGTGCAGGGCAAGCTATAATCGATAAATTGAATCAGCATGAAGTTGAAGTGCTTCACTACGACATCATTCCTGACGAGCTTGAGCAAATACAAAGCAAGGCAATTGAATATGCTTCTACACAGCAGCTAGTCATTTTTACAGGAGGTACGGGCTTGTCTGAAAGAGACGTTACTCCCGAAGCTTTAGAGCCTATTTTGGAACGCAGAATTCCGGGGGTAGAGGAGGCGATTCGTAATTACGGACAAGACCGCATGCCTTATGCCATGCTCTCGAGGAGTGTTGTTGGAACCATTGGAGACTGTTTGGTTATTGCCCTTCCGGGTTCTACAAAGGGTGCCCAAGAGTCTATGGATGCCATATTCCCACACATCATGCATTTGTTTAAAGTGTTAAAAGGATTTACGCACAATGCCTAAACCATCCGACATATTGGTTGATTCTTTGGGTCGTAAGCATAATTATTTGCGAATTTCCATCACTGAAAAATGCAATTTGCGCTGCAGTTATTGCATGCCTGCTGAAGGTTTGCCACTCATGCCAAAGAAGCATCTGATGACGAGTGATGAAATTTACACCTTAGCAGAAGTTTTCGTTAAGAACGGTGTCGATAAAATACGCCTAACTGGAGGCGAACCCTTGGTGCGAAAAGATTTTACGACCATCTTACAACGCTTATCCTCTTTACCTGTTGATTTGACGCTAACAACGAATGCCGTACTGGTGGACAGGTATATTGATGTGTTGAAGTCTTGCGGCGTCAACAGTCTTAATGTAAGCCTAGATACACTTCAAGAAGATAAATTCCTGACGATTACCAAACGTGATGAGTTTCAAAAAACACTTCAAAACATTCAGTTATTGATTCGTGAGGGCTTTCATTTGAAGTTGAACGTTGTGCTGATGAAAGGGTTTAACGACAATGAAATAATTGATTTTATATCACTCACTAAAGAGCTCCCTATAGCTTTGCGTTTTATTGAGTTTATGCCTTTTCAAGGGAATAGTTGGGACAAGTCGCGGTTGGTCACACAAAATGAAATTCTCAAAACCGCAGCAAATCATTTTGGGGCTCATCAATTATTTCCTTTGGAAATGGAGGCAAATGCTACCGCCAAAAATTACAAAATAGCGGGTTTTCAAGGAAGTTTTGGCATCATTAGTTCCGTTAGCAATCCATTTTGCGACACTTGCAATCGCATTCGACTTACGGCCAATGGTAAAATAAAAAATTGTTTGTTTTCTAATGATGAGCTTGATCTACTCACGCCATTACGGGATAATACATTTTCCGAAAGCCTCATAAGCGAGGTGGTTTCACGTAAAAAAGCTGTTCGTGGGGGTATGACCTCATTCGAAGATTTAAAGAATCCCAAAAATCACAATCAAAACAGAAGCATGCTCGCTATTGGGGGATGATAAGGCCACTCAAATAAGAGAATCTTCTTTTAAACCCTCGTAAAAACTTTTTTCTGAAATGCAGATTTTGGAGCCTCACATAGGGAGCAAACAAAATCGTTTTCCAAATTTTCAAAAGGTGTTTTTGCTTCTATTTCTTGGTTAGGGTCACCGTATTCTGGGTCGTAAATCGTAAAACATTCTGAACATTGATACACGTCGTATTCTTCGATTTCTGGTTTGGATTCGGGAAGTACTGTTTCTTCTTTTTCATTGCCCAGCTGATCAAAATACATTCGGCTCAGTTCCATCAATAAACCAGGAAGTTCTACCATATCCACATCTTGAACATGAACGATGTATTCTTGTTCATTGGTGTCGAAGTTTTTGGCGTACAACAAGTTGTACGTATCCCTGATTTTATATTCGGAGAGTTCACTCGGTCTCGGATTTTTCTCAACAACAATAGAAGTAAAGTAATTCGTTGTTTTGATATAATTCGTAATTCCGAAGGTTAAGCCGTAGGTGCTGATGTCGTTCTGATCGAAGTTTGTCACCAAATACTTTTTCAGTTTTAAGGCTTCCTCATCTGCTACCGGTAAATGCCAATTCAGTTCCAGCATGGAGTGGCGTACGTTAATTCCAAACTTCCCCAATAATTTTTCCCATTGGAGTTTGGAGCTTTTCGGGATGTCTTTTACGATGAATGATTTCCAAGGAGTGATTGATATTTTACCGATTTCACAGGTCAGACAAAGGTCGCACATGGCTTTTAGGAAGTCTAAGCTGTAAAGGTTATTCCTCCAATACAAACCCAGCCAGTATTTGTCGTTACCCGTTCTGTGCATTCCCTCGTAATAAGGGAACGGTTGAAAGGGGATTTCTAGGGGGTTGTCTATGGTGATGTTGTTGGTTTCCTCCGCATCATTCACCAACTCAAATATGGTTTCGATGGTTTCGGGTTCTTCCACGAGGAGCTTTTCAATGGCAGAAGTTACTCGAGCCATGTCCCAGCTGTAAATTAATACGGGGTAGGCAAGGGTTTGGTTCCATTCGGGTAATCTAACGTATAGGTACCAGTAATCTTCGTGTTCTGAGGCAATAAAATTGAGGTTTCCGGTAAACACAGGCACCAAATGTTGTTTTGGATCCGTGATGTTTACTTTGAGTATGGGCGTTTCTCGGAATTGTTCGAGGACGTACAAGTATTTGTCTCCGGTTAACCAAGATGTACTGGGCATGATATTGCTCGATACGTAGGAAGAAATGATGTTTTGTTTTTTAGCATCTTCAGGACTAACAACCTCAAAATCTTTGAACGATTTTAGTAATTCAGGGCTTACTACCTCAGGAAATATAATGTCTTGTCGAGATCCAAAAGAAATGGCTTTTAAGCCAATTTCTTCAGTCGTTTGACATATGGACTTCAATTCTCCGGGAGCCAATACACCCCCTTTAATGATTAAGCGACTCAATACTTTCATGACACTGGTTTTTTTGTAGAACTGAGAATTTCTCTCACTTCTGTTTTACAACTTCCGCAACCCAATCCAGCACCTGTTTGCTTACATAGTTCTGTAAAGTCACTGCAGCCAGCAGCAACTGTTTCTTGTAAGTTACCCTCGCCCACTTGACTGCAAGAGCAAATCAGTTTTCCTTTTACAGGCGTACTGTTAGAGACTCCACGAAGCAATTGAGTTCTTTTGTCTGACAGCTCTACTTTTGCTTCAATGAGCGTTTTAAATTCAGCAAATTCCGTCTTGTCTCCAATGAGAATAGCTCCAATGAGTAAGTCGTTTCTTACGATGCATTTTTTGTAGTACCGCATCTGCATGTCCGCCAAAATGATTTCCTCATAGCTGTCATCATTTTCGGGTACATCGATTTCACCAATGGTGCATAAATTCAAGTCTTTGAATTTAAGAATATTCATGGCTACAGAGCCTTTGTACTGACTGCTGATGTCTCCAGCAATGTAATTTGCTAAAAAATCTGCTTGCTCTTCTGCAGCAGAGGTTATTCCTAAAATTTTGTTTTTGAACTCTGCAATTTCACCTATGGCATAAACATCAGGTTCTGAGGTTTCTAAATGTTGATTGACCTTAATTCCTCGCCCACAAAGAATTCCAGCAGATTTAGCAATTTCTATGTTTGGACGCGTTCCAATGGCGTAGACCACTGCATTTGATTGGAAAGATCGACCACTTTTCAGGGTGATGTTTAAAAGATTTGGTCTCTCATCGTTGAAAACCGTGCTGACCTCATTGGAAAAATAAATCTGAATGCCTAGGTCGAGAACGTGCATGGCCAATAATTTGCTGGATCTAGGGTCCAGTTGTCTTTCCATCAGTCTTGAGCCTCGCTGAACAATGCTAATTTTAACTCCTTGTTCTTTCAGTGCAGCGGCCAATTCCAGACCTAATAAACCTCCCCCCACAATGGTTACGTGCTTTTCGTTTGCGGGACTATTTATTTGATTTAAATACGCTTTGAAACGATCGGCATCGGGTTTGTTTCTCATGGTGAAACGGCCGGGTAAGTCCAATTGTACATCTCTTGGAACAAAAGCCCTACTTCCGGTGGCAAGAATGAGCTTGTCGTAGTTGTGTACGTTACCAAATTTATCGGTAACTTTTTTAGAAGCCGTATCTATTTGTTCCAAGGCAACCTCGTCGTGCATGTAAATGTTCAGCTTGTAAAGCTCTTTTTCCTTGATCTTTTGTAGTTGCTTCCACGTCAATTCATCTGTAACGTACTCTGGTAATAATACTCGGTTGTAAAAGGAATTTTTTTCTTTTGAGAATACGTGAATTTCGTCTTGCTCGTTGTGTTCTCGGTAGTTTTGTATGAAACGAAAAGCAGCAGCTCCTGCTCCGGCTATAACAATTTTGTTGACGGGTTTTTCGTATTTTTTTATGGAAACACGGGTGTATTTAAAATCCGGCTCCTTGGACTCAAGGTCTACAATGGTATTCGTTAAGTTGTTGGTTCGGTTCAGATCGCTTTGAAGTTGTTTTCCCCAATGCATAGGTAAGAACGCAACACCTTCTCTCATCGTCTCCGTTACCTTAGCTCTTACACGTACGATTCCATTTTTACTTTTCACCTCCACAACCTGTCCGTGTTTTATTTTTTGGAGATGCGCATCTACAAGACCAATTTCCAATACAGGGTCTGGGTAGTGAGTTTTCAAACGAGCAACCTTACCTGTTCTTGTCATGGTATGCCATTGGTCACGAATTCTCCCGGTTGTTAAAATGATCGGGTATTCTTCGTTGGGCTTGTCTGAAATGTTATGATCAAAGGCAGGGATGTTAAAAATGGCTTTTTGTGATGGGGTGTGGAATTTTTTGTCTTCAAACAATCGTTTGGTTCCGTTTTTACTGGAGGAAGTTACCGGCCATTGGAAGGTTCCTTCCGTTTTCAAGCGGTTGTAATTCAATTCCGTGATGTCGATGTTTGTACCTCTGGTCATGGTACAATATTCTTTGTAAATGTCTTCCGTTCGGGCGTATTGAAAGGCATCATAACCCATTTTTTGTGCGAATTCACACAAAATGTCTACATCAGGTCGCGCCTCTCCTGGAGCCTCAATAAATTTCGGCAAATAGGAAATTCTACGCTCTGAATTGGTCATTGTACCTTCTTTTTCCAGCCATCCGGCTGCCGGAAGGACCAAGTCGGCATATTCTAGCGTGTCAGATCGGTTTGAAATGTCCTGAACGATGACAAATTTTGCTTTTTTAAGCGCCCTTTCTATGCGATGCATGTTGGGTAAACTTACCATAGGATTCGTGCATATGATCCATATGGCTTTCATTTTCCCGGACTCCAAAGCATCGAACATTTCGGTGGCGGTATATCCCGGTTTTGGTGAAATGGATTCTACACCCCAAAAATCGGCCACCTCTTGTCTGTGGTTTTCGTTGGAAAGGTCTTTGTGTACGGCCAATAAGTTTGCCATTCCGCCTACTTCTCTTCCTCCCATGGCGTTAGGCTGACCCGTTAAGGAAAAGGGTCCTGAGCCGGGTTTCCCCACTTGTCCGGTAATGAGCGAAATGTTTAAGAGTGCACAATTCTTATTGGTTCCAATGGCACTTTGGTTCAGACCCATGGCCCACATACTGATGAAGCCTTTGGCATCACCAATCATGAGGGCTGCTTTTTTGATTTCGTCAACGCTAATTCCACAGATTTTAGCCGCTTCTTTTAAAGAAGTGCTTTTTACGCGCTCTTTATAGGCTTCGAAATTCTCGGTGTGTGCTTTGATGAATTTGGTATCAATCTTTTTTTTATTGATGAGATGTCTTGCAATGGCATGGTATAAAAAAACATCGGTACCCGGAATGATTTGCAAATGTAGATCCGCGAACTGAGCGGTGTCTGTTTTTCTCGGATCTACTACGATAATCTTTACATTGGGATTGTCTTCTTTGTGCTTTTCTATGCGTCTGAATAAAATGGGGTGACACCAAGCCGGATTAGCTCCTGTGATCAGAAAGCAATCGGCTAATTCAATATCTTCGTAGGCGACCGGAACAGAATCTTCTCCAAAGGTTTTTTTATAGCCGACTACTGCTGAACTCATGCATAGTCTCGAATTGGTGTCAATATTGTTAGTGCCTAAAAACCCTTTACTGAGTTTATTGGCAATGTAGTATTCTTCGGTAAGACATTGTCCGGAAACGTAGAGTCCTACGCTGTTCGGACCGTGTTTTTTGATTAGTGATTTGAAAACTTTAGCAGCTCGGTCTAGGGCAGTGTCCCAGTTTACACGTTCGCGAGGGTATGCTTTGTTCCAACGCATCTCTGGGTATAGGAGTCGATCTGATGTGTCGTTCACAACATAGTGTAAATTCATCCCTTTGGAACACAACATCCCTTTGTTAACCGGATGATCTTTGTCTCCGGTTACCGTGACGTTTTCTTGAAAGTCCTTACTGGCTTCTATACCACATCCAACGCCACAATAAGAACAAGTTGTTTTAACACTTTGTTGTTTCATAGGCCCGCAAGATAGTTAAATTACGTAGTTTTATACGTATAAATACGTAAAAAAAGTCTAAGTCATTAAAAGATACGTAGATGGTCTGAAAATTGATGTGGGAAAATTGGTCTTATGGATTGGCTGGTAATTAATTACGGTTTGGAGTTTTTTAGCTTGTTTTTTGTGAAAAAACGACTAAAAACGACCAAAAAAAACTCTTTTTGAGTAAAAAGGAGTGTTTTTTGTTAAAAATGGTATTTTTTAGTTGATAAGTTAAAAAGAGGGAATAAAAAATCCCGACGATGCTTACGCATGTCAGGATTGCTTGTGGGCCCACCTGGGCTCGAACCAGGGACCCCTTGATTATGAGTCAAGTGCTCTAACCAGCTGAGCTATAGGCCCTATTTTTTCAATCCATCCCGTATGGAGTCGACTGTAAAAATAAGGCTGCAATAATACGCAATATCTTGTTACCTTGCAACGAAAATAGGAGATATGCTACAAGGAGTAAAAAACATCATTTTCGATTTGGGAGGCGTGATTTACGCCATAGACTACAAAAAAACAATCGCTGCCTTTGTTGCGTTGGGAATTGATGATTTTGAGAATTTGTATGCCAAAGCCGGACAGTCGGACTTGTTTGATGATTTGGAAACGGGAAAGATTTCTAAAGCTAGTTTTGTGGAGCGCATTCAGGAGTTATTATCTAAAAAAGTGACTGAGGAACAAGTTGTATCTGCTTGGAATGCCATGTTGTTGGAATTTATGCCCGACGCCCTGTCTTGTGTGGAAGGTCTGAAAGACGATTACCGGATTTTTCTATTGAGTAATACCAATGAAATGCACATCGCAGAGATTAAGGCTCGGGCAGGTAAAGAAGCTTTTGACGCTTTCAGTACTCTATTCGAAAAGCTTTATTTGTCTCATGATTTAGGGCTTCGTAAACCGCATACAGAGGTATTCACACACATTCTCAAAGAAAAGAACTTAAAAGCAGCCGAAACTTTGTTCATTGATGATTCCGTACAACACATTGAGGGTGCACTAAAAGTAGGTTTAAAGGTGCATCACCTCAAGGACGGGGAGCGGATTTCTCAGCTCTTACCGTGAGGGCAGGGTTTTAAGTTTTCATCCAGGTGAACAAAGACGATGTTGTCTATGGTGATGATGATTTCTTCAGATCCTTTGATACGGGCAACGCATTTTATGGTAATGGAAGTTTTTCCATAAGCGACTGTTTCCAAACCAATTTCTACGATGTCTCCATTGTGCGCCGGTCGTACAAAGTTTGTTTCCGACATGTACTTTGTAACGATGTCTTTTGTTTCTAATTGGCACATTACATAGATGGCTGCTTCTTCATCAATCCAGCTGAGTAACGTTCCTCCAAACAGCGACCCTCTTGCATTTAAATCTTCTGGTTTGACTAGTTTTCGTGTGTGGTAGATCATAATTTATATTTGGTGGTATTTAATTTAAAATTGCTAATTGACAATTATCAACTGTCAATTGTTAAGTAATCTCCTGGCAAAGTTCAATGAGTACGCCATGCGTATTTTTGGGATGTACAAAACAAACCAGTTTGTTGTCTGCGCCTTTTTTTGGGTTTTCATTGATGATTTTGAATCCTTCTTTTTGGAGTCTTTTAATTTCAGTTTTAATATCCTCCACGGCAAAAGCGATGTGATGGATTCCCTCGCCCTTTTTTTCAATGAATTTAGCAATAGGGCTTTCCGGCTGGCTTGCCTCTAAAAGTTCAATTTTACTTTCTCCTGTTTGAAAAAATGAGGTGTTTACGCCTTCGCTTTCCACCGACTCTGTTTTGTAAGGTGGGCATCCAAGAAGCTTTTCATAGACCTCATTAGCTTCTTTCAAGTTCTTCACTGCGATGCCTATATGTTCTATTTTTTCAATCATATCAGGACAGATTTTGCATGTTGTGCAATTTGTGGTAATGTCCTTTCTGTTCCAACAATGCATCGTGGGTTCCTTGCTCCACAATTTGGCCCTCATTGATCACCACAATTTCGTCAGCATTTTTAATGGTCGACAAGCGGTGTGCAATCACAATGGAGGTGCGGTTGGCCATTAGCTTGGTTAAAGCATCCTGTACTAGGCGTTCGGATTCGGTATCTAGGGCAGAGGTGGCTTCATCTAAAATCAAGATGGGTGGGTTTTTCATAACCGCACGCGCAATGCTTAAGCGTTGCTTTTGTCCGCCTGAAAGTTTGTGTCCACCATCACCAATATTGTGTTCATAGCCGTCTTCTAATTTTTCGATGAATTCGTGCGCATTGGCAATTTTGGCGGCTTCAATGACTTTATCCAGGTCTGGATTTTCAATTCCCAAAGCAATGTTGTTAAAGATGGAATCGTTGAATAAGATGGCGTCTTGGGTAACAATACCCATTTGTTTTCTCAAGTCAAAAAGTTTGTAATCACGAACGTCCTTTCCATCAATCCAAAGGGTCCCCTGTTTGAGGTCGTAATAGCGAGCGGCCAAGTTGGCAAGGGTTGTTTTTCCTCCTCCCGATTGTCCTACCAAGGCAATGGTTTTTCCTTTTTGAATGTCCAGGTTAATCTTGCTTAAGACCGATTTCTCACCGTAGGAAAAGTGCGCATTTTCAAATCGAATGGACTGACTGAATTTTTCAATACCGCAGGCATTTTCTTTTTCTTTTACCTCGATGTCAGCATCCAGCACACTTAAAATTCGCTCTGCGGAGGCGGCGCCTTTTTGTATGAGGTAATACCCCTGAGAAAGCGATTTTACAGGAGGTAGAATTTGTGAAAAAATGATGATGAATCCAATGAATGTCTGAGGGCTTAGTGCAGACACTTCGGGATTGTTTTGACTTTCAAAGATGAGGTTTCCTCCGTACCAGATGATAACGACCATAACCACGGTACTTAAAAACTCACTCATAGGGGATGCCAGTTCTTTTCGTCGTAGTATGCTTGCTGTAATCTTTTGGTGTTTTAGGAGCTCCTCTTCGAATTTATCATTGATTTGCTTTTCTGCGTTGAAGGCTTTGATGACCCTTAGGCCCGAAATGTTTTCTTCTATGGTCGATAATATTCGAGCAATTTGCGCTTGACCTCGAGTCGATTTTCTTTTTAGCGTTTTACCAATGTTTCCGATAACGAGACCGGCGAGAGGGAAGAGAAAGAAAACAATGAGGGTGAGTTTGGCACTCATCGTCATCAAGAAGATGATGGATGCGATGATGTTGATCGGATCTCTTACCAAAACACTTAAGGTGTTTATGATGGTGTTTTCTACTTCGGTAACGTCTGTTGTCATCCTGGAGATCAGATCACCTTTTCTCTGTTCCGAAAAATACGAAATGGATAAAAAGGACATTTTTTCATGCAGCGCTTTACGAATGTCCGTTACCACGCCTGTTCGAATAGGAATGAGAACGTATTGCGCTAAATAGCGCGTTAGATTTTTTAGGAAGAAAGCACTCACAATCCCCACACATATGAGCCCTAAGGCGTTCGAGTCGCCAACGGATTCAATCATCAGCGTGAGTTTGTAGGAAAGGTATTCTTTGACCCACTCTGTAGAGATGTCTCCCTCTGGAGCGACGGCAACTTTATCTTGCGTTCCGAAAAGTATCCCCAACATCGGAATCACCAGGGTGATGGAAAATAAGCCAAATAGTACCGACAAGATATTTAGAAACACATTGAGAAGTGCCAAATGCTTGTAGGTATAGGCGAATTTTAAAAGTTTAAAAAATGGCTTCATGAAGGTGAGTCCTTGTCGATTATCATTACTGTATTATGCAAAGATAAAATTCAAATTGATATGGGTTTCATCTCTTGAGAGTTTTCAGTGTCGGATACTTATTTATTGAGGCGAATGAGTCCCCTCGACTTCCTGTCTGTTACTGTTGCTAAATTCTTATCTTTGCGCTATGGAAAGTACAAGACAAAAAAAAGTAGCGCGTCAAATTCAAAAAGATGTAGCCGAGATTTTATTGCAGAAGACCCCTTCAATTGCACCGGGAGCTCTGATTTCAGTTTCTAAAGTTCGTTTGAGCCCAGATTTGTCTTATGCTAAAGTTTTTTTATCTGTTTTCCCGCTCCCTGACAAATCGACCTTTTTAAGCTCTGTAAATGCGCACAGCGCTGAGATACGAAACGAGTTAGGCCGTCGTGTGCGTCATCAGCTTCGCATTGTTCCTGAGTTGAGCTTTTTTATTGACGACTCTGTAGACTACGCCGAAAATATCGATCGCTTGTTGCGCGGTGAAGACTCTAATTTACCTGATTAATTTTGAACGTTGCTCTTTACATAGCTCGACGCTATTTATTTTCTTCGAAGAGCAAGAATGCGGTTAATGTAATAACGGCTATTTCCGTATTGGGGGTGGCTGTAGGAACCTTAGCATTGGTAGTGGTATTGTCTGTTTTTAATGGCTTTGAATCGCTCATCAAATCCATGTATCATGAGGTAAATGCCGATATTGTTGTGCGGTCTGTAAAGTCGAAAAGTTTTGCATCGACCAGCTATGATTTAGTGCATTTGAAGTCAATTGCCCCTTGGGAGTCTATCCAAGAGGTTTATGAAGAAAAAGTTTTGTTGCGGTTTGAGGATCAAGAACAAATTGCAAAACTCAAAGGTGTTCAGCAATGGCCTTCTGCCGATTCTCTTCGCATCGAGAAGCACATTTTTAAAGGACGAAGTTTTAGGGGTAGTGGCAACCAAGACTTGGCCATTGTGGGTCAAGCACTCGCACACACCTTGTCGATTCCTGTGGATCAGTACTACATGCCCTTACGTGTTTTTGTTCCGAACGTTTCGGCAAAAATAGGTTCCTTAGAACGTCCATTTACGGAGGGTTCTTGGTTTGTATCCGGAATCTATTCCGTTCAAGCTACTCATGATGCTTCTTATGTGGTATGCTCTTTGGGCTCTGTGCAAGCGTTTTTAGGTAAAACCCAGCAGGTAACCTCATTGGAGTTTCAAGCCGATGATTCCAATATTGAAACGCTTCAGGAGGATCTACAGACTTATTTTGGTCCTGATTTTGAAGTTAAAAATCGCTTTCAACAGCAAGCGTTTTTATACAAAGTATTACAAACCGAAAAGTGGGCGATCTTTTTCATTTTATCCTTTATCCTGCTCATTGCTACTTTTACGATTGTAGCTTCTGTGATTATGATTGTTTTGGAAAAACGCAAGGATATTTCAAGTCTTTGGGCTATGGGAACTCCTGAGCATGCCATTCAAAAGATTTTCTTTTACGAGGGCTTTCTCATTACCCTCTTTGGGGGAGGGATAGGTTTGTTTTTTGGTGTTGTATTGTGTTTGTTACAGCAAAAATTTGGATTCCTCAAGATTGGCGCACAGGGCTCTTTTGTGATCAATAATTATCCCGTTGAGGTTCAAACTGCAGATGTGTTTTTGATTATGCTTACGGTACTTTCTTTGGGAACACTGATTACTTGGATTCCGGTAAGACTATTGAAGCGAAAATTTATACAGGCATCTTAGCAAAATTGGTAGTCCGCAAAATTTTCAGAGATTTCATCTAGAATTTCAAACAGTCGTTCAGGTTCGTCTGTAGTGACTAGTTTTTTTCGGTATTCTTTGATGCCAAACATTCCCTTAAAATAGTTGGTGTAGTGCCTTCGGGTTTCTACAACCCCGAGTACAGGTCCTTTCCATTCCAGCGATCTTTGTAAGTGTTGTTTGCAAGCTGCTATTCGCTCTTCTAGGGTTGGAGGGTTTAGTTTTTCTCCTGTTTGTAAATAGTGTTTTATTTCATTGAAGATCCAAGGGTATCCAATGGATGCACGACCAATCATCATGCCGTCTACGTCGTACCGTTCTTTCATCATTTTTGCCTTCTCGGGAGAGTCTATGTCACCATTACCAAAAACAGGGATGTGCATTCTTGGGTTGTTCTTCACCTCAGAGATAAGGGACCAATCAGCTTCGCCTTTGTACATTTGCTTTCGTGTTCTTCCGTGAATGGAAATGGCTTTTATACCTACATCTTGAAGTCTTTCGGCTACATCTACAATGTATTTGCTTTCTTCGTTCCAACCCAATCTTGTTTTTACGGTAACCGGCAGGTCGGTAGATTTGACAATTTCTTCCGTCATACGAACCATTTTGGGAATGTCTTTCAATATTCCAGCTCCTGCACCTTTGCAAGCCACTTTCTTTACCGGACATCCGTAGTTGATGTCGATGATGTCAGGCCCTGCTTGTGCTGTAATTTCGGCAGCTTCGCGCATGGAGTTGATGTCGTAACCAAAAATTTGAATTCCCATGGGGCGTTCGTACTCGAAGATGTCCAATTTTTGAACACTCTTGGCAGCGTCTCGAATCAAACCCTCTGAGGAGATGAATTCGGTGTACATCAAATCTGCTCCGTGTTGTTTGCAGAGTTCACGAAAAGGGGGGTCGCTAACGTCCTCCATGGGGGCTAGTAAAAGAGGGTAGTCCCCAAGTTCTATATTTCCTATCTTTACCACTTCTGAAAAATATTCGCAAAAATACGAAAAACACATGGGATTTAGCCTTGTAGATAAAAGTAGAGGAATCTGGTCAAAGAAAAGTTATTCAAGCTTGTTGTATTATTTACCCATTGTCATTTTGGGTGGTTTAATGAGCTCTCATATTGTGGGGGCTTTTGTTTGTCAATTGGTGTTTGATATCAGTTTCTTTTCCAGCACCAAAGAGGTTTTTGATCCTGAAAATAAAGACTTGATTGACGCGATGAAAGTGATGCAATTCTTCAATGCATTAGGAACTTTTGTCCTTCCTGCATTTGCATTTTTGCACCTGCGAGGTGTGGCAAAGCCTGCCCAGTATCTGAAGTGGCAAAGCCCTATATCCTTGGGTGCGATGTTTTCGATGCTAATTATGGCTCTTGCGATGATTCCTGTGGCTAACTTTTTAGGGTTTTTAAATGAAGGCTTATATCTGCCTGAGTTTTTAGATTTTCTTAGAGTTATCGAAGAACAAACCTTAAGAGTTACGGAGCAATTTTTAATCATGGACACGTATTTAGACTTACTACTCATGATTCTTTTAATTGGTGTCGTAGCTGCCCTAGGAGAAGAATTGTTGTTCCGTGGTGTACTCCAAAATTTATTATTAGAATGGTGGGGTTCTAAGCATTTGGCTGTATGGATAACAGCCTTGTTGTTTAGCGTCATTCATTTGCAATACCACGCCCTTTTACCACGCTTTGTTTTGGGTGCGCTGATTGGTTATGTGTATATGAATTCGGGGAACCTTAGAAGTTCTATTTTTCTGCACTTTTTTTACAACAGTACTTTGTTAATCATTACATTTTTAGTTCAGCATAACGGTATAGATTCCTCATGGGAGTTTATTGGCGTAGAGCATTTGTTGTTTGTGGTTCTTGCTTTGTTCATTTTGGGAATATTACTGTTCAAACTTCCCTCATCCAAAACGAATTAGCATGTTCATGCATACAAACAAGAGTCCCCACTCGTAAAACAAATGGGGACTCGGCCAACTTAAAAACATGTTGAAAATGAAAGTCTAACGAATTTAGTTTTTTGTTAAGCTTTACACAATAGGTGTCATCACTCATTTTTGAAGTTCATAAAAAAAGGGAAGCAGTTGCTTCCCTTTTTTTGTAAGTACAATAAAGATTAATCGATACTTGAATAGGTGGCGTAATTAATCTTATAGGCTTGAGCTTTACGCAATTCCTGTTTGATGTCGGTAATGAGTCCCATTTTGGCATCTACATCAGCTTTGATACAGGTGATGAGTTGGGGTTTCTTTTCTTCTGCCGTAGCTTCTCTCTTTGAAGCAACAAATTCCTGAATATCTGCAGCTAATTTGAAGGAATCATTCAATTGGATTCTAGGTTCTGTCCCAAATTTTGTCTGTATGCCAGATACAGGTGCTCCCACATAGATGTAGCTACAAAGTGATTTGTCTTCAATTTTTTTCACTTCCGATGCTTGCGGCAGGGTGTTTTCAACCAATAAGGTAGTTTCTCTCATCACCGTAGTAACCATGAAGAAAAACAAAAGCATAAAAACAATATCTGGAAGCGAGGCTGTTGAGATCGCTGGTGTTCCACTTCCTTTTTTCTTTTTAAAACGACTCATTATTTTCCTCCTACATTTTTAGGTTCAGCTTCAGAAATTTTTTCCGGATACATCTTTCGAATCTCCTTCTTATTGTCACCTTTTAGTTTGGTGTAGTTTACACCAAATTTCTTTTGAGCTTCGCGATCTCTTAGTTCGCGATAGGCAGCGGAGAGTTCGTTTTGTACTTTAATGTACATTTCGTAAGAGGTTCCTCGGTCGTTTTGAAGCGAAATAATCGCCTTTTGAGGGTTGTCTGATAGGTTGGGGTTTTTTCCCCAGTTGTCTAGGAATTTTTTGGCACCCTCTCGCAATTGAGAGACCTCCATCAGTTCTTCTTCCACCAAAAGTTGGTCTTTGGCATTTACCAGTACCACATAAATATTTTTGGCTTTGATCTGAGAATCATCAATGATTTCTTCCTCATCTTCTGGCAATGCAGGAAGTTTTCGGACCAAACCGGTATCAACATCCATAGTGGTCGTTACCAAAAAGAAGATAAGAAGCAAGAAAGCGATGTCGGCCATCGATCCTGCGTTAATTTCGGGTAGTGATCTTCTAGACATTGCCTACTTATTAAGCATTTTTGATATCTCTGTGTAGAGTGTAACCAGTAGGGCTCCAACAGCGAGTATGTAGAATACAATAAGTCCAGTTCCTACTTGCTTTGACTGAGAAGCCGTCACATCAAACTTCATAAAATGTTCGGTTACCTCATCAGAAGCGCTGAGCGCTGCAATGATGTAGATAACGAGTAAAGCACCAAGTCCAATACCTACCTGTTTCGCCTTTTTAGGATGCGAAATCAAATGCTTTATTGGAAATGCGATTGCAGCTATCGTAGCCGCCGCTATTAAAATATAGGTAAGAATAATACCGTAATTTGCCATGAAATCTCCCATTTCAATAAGTTTTAACGGTTCGTGTATTACTTTTTAGCTGCTTCTTGTCTCGCCAAGATATCAATCAGTGTGATTGAAGCATCTTCCATAGTGTTAACTAAGTTATCGATTTTCGCAATAATATAGTTGTAGAATACTTGGAGAATCATAGCAACAATCAAACCAAATACAGTTGTTAGTAGGGCTACTTTAATACCTCCAGCAACGAGTGCAGGCGAGATGTTGTTATTTGCTTCAATGGCGTCAAAGGCACCAATCATACCGATTACGGTACCCATAAATCCGAGCATTGGGGCTAAGGCAATGAATAGAGAAATCCACGAAGTGTTGCGTTCTAGTTTTCCCATTTGAACAGATCCGTAAGCGACAATTGATTTTTCAACCATGTCTAAGCCTTCTGAAGAGCGTTCTAGACCTTGGTAAAATATGGAGGCTACTGGGCCCGGTGTATTTCGGCAAATGTCTTTGGCTCCTTCCACGCCACCGGTATTTAGAGCCTCATCAATATCTCCTATGAGTTTGTCGGTATTTGTAGTAGCTAAATTCAAATAAATGATACGCTCAATACAAAGTGCCAATCCTAAAATCAGGGCAATCAATACAATTCCCATGAATCCAGCTCCACCTTCGATAAACTTTTCTTTAAGTACCTGGTGGAATCCTGCCTTAGGAGCTTCTTCTGAAGTTTCTTCAACCGCAATAGGTGTAGCTTCTTCAACAATTGAGTCAGTCGCTGAGGAGTCAACCGTAGTTGAATCAGCTACTGTTGTGTCTGCTGTTATTTCCGTATTTGAAGAAGTCTCATCTTGAGCTAATGCGTCCAAGTTATTGATGTTCAGCAAGCCAAAGATTGCCAATAGGGAAAGTAATTTTTTCATTTTTGTTGGTAATTTGTTGAATAAATGAACTTGTTTTTACAAAACTAAACAATTCCTTCAATAACTAAGCCGAAATTTAGTTCTCATCTATCTAAAGTTGAGTTTCTAATGCTTTGCATATTGCCATGCTTGTGTTTTATATGTTTGGCGAGGTTGATTAATAGCCTTAAATTTGTGTTGTTGAGAATTTCACCATGCAGACATTCCCATAAACAGCAGGGATGCTTCTCCTTGGAGCTTCATTTAAATATTACTGATGCTTAACTATTTATCGATTTTTTTACTGATGGTATATACTTCTACTAACGCTCAGAACACCCAGGTTATTGTTGATTTTACAGACACCCACAAAGCTCCATCTTGGGAGGTGTTTAGCGACGGCGTGATGGGGGGCGTTTCGGAAAGTGTGTTCACCAAAGATGCAGAGGGCTCTGGGATATTCTCCGGGCATGTTTCTACGGATAATAACGGTGGTTTTGCAGGTGTTCGTTGCCGTCTGAACGTGGATTTAACGCTGCGGAAAAGATTTGTACTCCACCTGACTGGAGATTCAAAATCCTATCAATTTAGGATCAAACATAAATCTTCAGATGCACATTCCTATGTATATGCTTTTGAAACCTCAGGCGAAAAAGAGAGGATCGTTATTGATACCGATGCATTCGTTCCAAGATACAGAGGGCGGGATATAGATAGACCCAATTTCAATGATACTTCTCTTGAGGAAATCTGTTTTTTAATCGGGAATAAGGTAGATGAGGATTACCGACTGCAAATTCATAAAATAGAAATTGAGTAGCGCTTATAAACTATGACATCGAAAACGCCCATATCCATATTCTGGTTTCGCAGGGACTTGAGACTTCAAGACAACACTGCACTTTACCATGCATTAAAGCAGGGTCATCCCGTCTTGCCCATTTTTATTTTTGACAAGGACATTGTTGAGATTTTACCAGAGGACGATCCCAGAGTGAATTTTATTTACGACACCCTTGCTGATATTGATAAAGAGCTAAAATCATTGGGCAGTTCTTTGTTGATTTTAAAGGGTAAAGTTGATGAGGTTTGGCAATCCCTGTGTAGAGATTACACCATCTCTGATGTGTTTTTTAATAGAGATTATGAGCCTTATGCCCGCCAAAGGGATGCAGGGATTGAAAAACAATTGACAGGCGCTGGAATAATGGTTCATTCGTTCAAAGATCAGGTAGTTTTTGAGCCCCATGAGGTGTTGAAGGCCGATGGGAACCCTTACACAGTATTTACGCCCTACAAAAGAAAGTGGCTGCAATTGTATGATTCGGTTACGATCTATGACGCTCCAGACAGGTCTTCGTTTTTACAAATCACAAATGAAATTCCGACAAAAAATGCACTTGGGATTAAGGTGTCTGAGATCAAAGTCATGCCCTATGATTTGAAAGTCGTTGCAGATTATGCCAATTACAGAGATTACCCATCCATCAATGGGACTTCACGCTTGGGCCCATATTTGCGTTTTGGACTCGTAAGTGTTCGTACCCTCATGTCTAACATAGGCTCTGTGTCGGAGACTTTTACCTCTGAACTCGTTTGGAGAGAGTTTTTCATGCAGATCTTGTTTCATTTCCCTCATGTGGTCAAAGAAAATTTCCGACCTAAGTACAACGGCATTGAGTGGGCAAACGATGAAAAGCTGTTTGAATTGTGGAAATCCGGAAAAACAGGATACCCCATTGTGGATGCTGGCATGCGTGAGCTGAATCAAACGGGGTATATGCACAACAGGGTGCGTATGCTCACAGCAGGCTTTTTGTGCAAGCACTTACTAACGGATTGGAGATGGGGCGAAGCGTACTTCGCAGAAAAGCTGATGGACTACGACCTCTCGGCCAACAATGGGAACTGGCAGTGGGCTGCCGGAACTGGGTGTGATGCAGCTCCCTATTTTCGTGTGTTTAACCCAAGTACTCAGGCAAAGAAGTTTGATGCTCAGTTGGAATACATCAACAAATGGATTCCTGAACTCAATTCCCTAGAGTACCCACAGCCCATAGTTGTCCATGAACATGCCAGAAAAAGGGCATTAGAAACCTATAAAATAGGATTGGCTAAATACTAGCTAAATCTTACTTTTCCTTTAGGGTATCTTTTTTTCCACAGCTGAATGCTTTCCATGTTAGGAAGGCTGATCTTAATTTTTTCTGTGTAGAAGACGATTTTTGGCTGTCTTTCTTTAATTGCTGAAATCAAATCTTCGGCTCGCTTGGTTGATAATCTTCTTCGGCTCATAATTTGTCTATTAAATTCTTTGTAAAGTTATACAAATTGTATAAATTTGACAAACAAAAGATATACAAAATGAAGAATTACTTAATTATAGGGGCCTCAGGAGGCATTGGACAAGCCATAGCAAGCCAACTTCTGGACAAAAGCCACGCTGTTTACGCTACATTTTGTTCTAATTCGATGTCTTTAGAGCATTCTAATTTGACTACTGGACATTTTGATGTTCTCAATTCTGATGGGTTTTCTTTCGATTTGCCTGAGGTTATTGATGGACTGATTTACTGTCCGGGAACGATCAATCTAAAACGCTACAACTCTCTTAAGGATTCAGACTTTCTACATGAATTCCAAGTCAACGTAATGGGTTTTAACAAAGCCATGAAGCTTGCTTTAAGTGCGCTCAAAAAGTCAGAGGGATCTTCCGTTGTAGGATTTTCTTCAGTCTGTGCTCAGAATGGCTTTAGCTTTCATGCCTCTACGGCAGCTTCGAAGTCGGCCTTGGAAGGCTTATTTGTTTCTCTAGCAAAAGAGTTTTCACCCAAAATACGTTTTAACATCATTGCACCATCTATTATTAACACCTCCCTAAGCGCTCATCTGCTCAATTCAGATTCTAAGAAAGATCGCATTGCGGCAAACCACCCGATTCCTCGTGTGGGTACTGTAATCGATGTTTCTTCATTAGCATGTCATTTGATTTCTGATGATGCTTCATGGATTACTGGGCAAGTATTTGCCGTTGACGGAGGTAAATCTAAACTACTATAATATGAATCTATTTAGCTTTTTTTCGCCCCGCAAGAAATTGCAACGCAAGTACAAAAACCTACTGAAGCTTTCTCACAAGTATTCACGTATTGATCGTAAGATATCTGATCAATATTTTCAAGAAGCCTACAAAGTACTTCAGTCCCTCGATAAATTACAAGGATGAAATGGTTACCAATACTCACACTTATACTTACGTCAATGAGCATTACAGCACAAAGCATTCATGAGTTGAGTTACCTCTCGATTGATGGAGAAACAATTTCAATGAAATCCTACGAGAACCAATACGTCTTGGTGGTTAATGTCGCATCATTTTGTGGCTATACCTCCCAATACGATGCCTTGCAGGAGCTTCATGAATCTCAAGAGAATCTGAATGTCATTGCATTTCCTTGCAACCAATTTGGAGGTCAGGAGCCAAACTCGGAGTCAGAAATTAAGGAATTTTGTTCTTCAAAATTTTCCGTTGACTTCCCCATGTCCTCTAAAGTTGATGTGAAAGGACCGAAAGTCTCGCCCATCTATCAATGGCTTACACAGAAGAATCTCAATAAACTTGGAGACTTTGAAGTCTCGTGGAACTTCAACAAATTTTTGGTTGGCCCTTCAGGTGAGTTGATTGCTTACTTCCCGAGTAGTGTAAATCCTCTGAGTAACGAAATCTCAAAACTCTTAAAGTAATATGTCGCATTTTCAGTTCACAAAAGTTCAGGACTTAAACACCGACCTAGATACCATCTGGGATTTTGCTTCTTCGCCTAAAAACTTAAAAGAGATTACGCCGGACCACATGTTGTTTCACATCACTTCTGAGGTGGCAGAAAAAATGTATCCGGGAATGATTGTGACCTACGAAGTGGCCCCTTTGCTCGGCATAAAATTGGCATGGGTGACGGAAATCACACAAGTTAAAGACAAGCACTTTTTTGTGGATGAACAAAAAGTGGGTCCCTACACCTTGTGGCACCACCAACACTTCTTTGAGGCGACGGAAACGGGAGTTCGGATGACGGACATCATTACGTACAAACCGCCTTTTGGATTTTTTGGAAATCTATTGAACAGCTTGGTAATAAAAAGGCAATTAAATGCTATTTTTGACTATCGGAAGAAAGTGATGAATCGATTATTTAATGATTCAAAACCCCTTTGATGCGTCTCATCCGTTTAGATGAAAGTTATGGCAAAGTATAGTATAGAACAGTTTTCTCAAATCACAGGAATTCCAAAAATCAACTTGCGAACCTGGGAGAATAGGTATGAATTTTTAATGCCTAAGCGTACGGACACCAACATCAGGGTTTACAATGATGAACTTTTGGTGAAAGGAATCAATACCCAGTTTTTGTTGGCGAACAACTTTAAAATTTCTCAGGTCAGTAAAATGACGGAAGAGGAAATGATCTCACAGGTAGATTTCCTTGGGGAAGCCAAAGACATCCATGTAAAAGGAGGGTATTACATCAATAAGTTTTTAGAATCAGCCGTCAACTTTGATGAGTATTCTTTTCACGAGACTTTTGACAAAGGCTATGTGGATATGGGCATTATTGCTTTCTATGATTTGGTGCTGATTCCTCTTTTGCAAAAAGTGGGCTTGTTATGGCTGGTCAGTAAAATTTCACCCTCACAAGAGCACTTTTTATCGGAGTTAATCAAACAAAAGCTTTCTGCTTTAACAGATGCCATTGGTGTCAGTAAAAAGTCGAAAAAAACCACTTGGTTGCTTTTCCTACCAGAACGTGAGTTCCATGAAATAGGTTTGCTATTTGCTAAGTTTTTATTGGTTCAGAATGGGTACAATGTCATCTATTTGGGGGATAACCTACCCCTAGAATGTTTGGCTGAGGTTTCTGACAAACAAAAAGTAGAAAACTTATTGTTTTTTTCCATTTCAAATGTAAGCCTCTCAAACATCAAAAATCACGTTGAAAGATGTAAGGAGTACTTTCCGAAATCGAAAATACATGTGGTGACCAAAGGAACCAAGCTGATGGAATTTAGTTCAGAGCATAAGGATGTTGCGTTTGTACATAACCTTGACGATTTCGTTACCTGCATTAAATAATACCTTTCTATAAGACCCTTTTATTCCCTTACGAGTTTCCTAAAAACAAAAACACCAAGAATTGAAAGATTCAACTCTTGGTGTACATTGTGCTAGTAAAGACTTACTTATTTCACAAACAAATACCCCCTCATCATTTGTGAATGTCCTGGATAGCTACAGAAGAATTCATAATTTCCTTTGGCAGGAGCTTTGAATTCAAGCGTTACGGATTCGCCAGGATTGGCGATGTCAGATGCCGCAACGAGATCTTTATGATTAGGGATGAACTGATTATCAGCACCCGCTTCAATGGCTTTCATGGCAACTTCCTTACGAGTACCATAGTTGCAAATTAATATATTGTGAATCATCGCAGCGTCTACACCTTCATTGTATAGCTCAATGCGTACCCATGACCCTTCTTCAACCGTAATGTTTTTTTCACTGAACATCATGTCTTGCATGGTGTTTCCAGTCGCACTGATTTCGAATTCTTCCCAAATCTTTTCTTCCTCTTGTTGAACAACTACAGGTGCAGGTTCTACTGTGGTCTTTGTTTCTGAAGGCCCGCAGCTGGCTGCCACTAAAATACATGCTGCTACTAATGTCTTTGTATATATTTTCATGTCTAAGGATTTTGATACAAATTTAGTGTATAATTATTTAATATAAAAGTTATACAAGATAATTTTAACGCAAGCGTTCTTTAGCCAAACCTAAATGAGGGCTTACGGCTGAAAATTTGATTGTATTTTATAATGAATGATGGGTTACAGAGAATACAAGGCAAGCCCAAATTTAATGCTCCATCCAAGTGTGCGTATCCAATTGCTTCGGATCAGTTTATTGATTTTGCCTAAATGGAATGCTTTGGAGAGTTTGTTGTGAAGCGGTACTTGAATTAAAAAGGTGCTGAGCCAGATCATAATGACCAGAGTAGTACTTGCGATGTGTATCGTGTTTGTGGGGTCTTGAAAGGTGAGTATGCTGATGACAATCAGTTCGAAAACCATCAAAGGACCTACCAATGGGGCTATGTAGCCGGTGTAAGTGGCATGGTAATCTATAAACGAGTCTTTTGGTATGGATTTTAGCAAGGGGTAGCTGATGAATTGAGTAATCAGAATAACTCCCATTAGAATTCCGCTGAGCGCAAGATTTAGGATGTCCATATAGATCCGGTTTTTACAAATTTACGCATAACTTTTTGTAACCAAAGTCCTGCAAATAATTATTTAATCTTGTATTTATTAATACGTTACTCCAAATGTCTACGAATGACATATATTTGTTGCAAACACTAGTACATCCCCCCAAATGAACAAATCTGCATTTTCTTTCTTTCTTTTTTTTAGTTTATCCTTAGGTATACTCGCTCAAAACTTTCAATTGGTTTGGGAAGATTCATTTGATGGAACCCAATTGGATGCTTCCAAATGGGCACATGATTTAGGGACAGGAACCCAATACGGATTGTGGGGTTGGGGTAATGGAGAATTGCAATGTTATCAGGAAGAAAATACTCTTGTATCCGACGGGACACTTAAAATTATTGCCAAAGAAGAACCTGATGGGGTTGCTGACCCTTTCAACTCTTCCAAGATAATGTCCTATTCCTCCTCAAAGATAATCACAGCAGGCTTATTTACTTTTCGATACGGACGCGTTCAAGCGCGAATCAAAACCGTTGACGGTCAGGGTTTTTGGCCGGCTTTTTGGATGCTCCCTACAGGAGGTAGCTGGCCTTGTGACGGCGAGATTGACATCATGGAGCAGTGGGGGAATGATGGATATAGCAACGTAACAACAGGAGCTGCACACTTGGGCCCTTGCTCAGGAGGTGGGAGTACGTATCGAAGCTTTTCGAAATCAATTTCTAGCGGTTCTTATGCCGATGATTTTCACGTGTACGAGGTTCGATGGGAGCCCAATATGATTAGCTGGTATGTGGATGGCGAGTTTCTTTTCAGGCTTACGCCTGAAAGCTATCCTACGGATTATACTTGGCCTTTTAATAAGGGGGATTGGTACCTGATGCTGAATCTTGCTATTGATAAAAACGGCCCGAGTGAAAACACGCAATTCCCTTCTCAGATTGAAGTAGACTGGGTTCGTGTGTATCAAGAAAGTGCTGAGGCGACCGAATGTACCGACGCCGAAGCCTACAATTACAATTCAAACGCAATTTTGGACGATGGTTCTTGTTTGTATGAGGTAAACTTTGAAGTGGATATGAACTGTGTGTCTTTCATACCCCAATATGTGAGTGTAACAGGATTTGATGAAAACGTTTGCGGTTCGGGAACCATCTTACAGGAGGAAGGTAACTCACGGATTTGGACCGGAACGGCTTACCTGCCTAAAGGCGCTCATCAATACAACTATTGTGCAGATGGGGGAGAGCACAATGAAGAGCTTCTTCTCTATGCGAATGAGCAAGGGGATTGGTCATGTATTGCAAGTACGGATTCCACGACATTCGCAAAACGTGAAATTCTCGTAGATGGTACTACTCAAGTTTCGGAGGTATGGTCATCATGTACGACTTGCCT
>ERZ1047985.376-NODE-376-length-35645-cov-16.960775_pt1 | contig 35645 bp, 34 predicted proteins | sample MGYA00383097_ERZ1047985 | MGnify/ENA primary metagenome ERZ1047985 (study PRJEB29581, sample SAMEA5548367) | metagenome | biome: marine; feature: coastal; material: water | depth 50 m | study: Short-term variability in the microbial, nano- and picoplankton...
TCGAATTGGTCTGACACCGCCTGTATGATAATTAGATTGTGATTGTTCTTACTGTATCGACAAACCTTTTCACGGTGTCTGAATTCCCCGATTTTCGAAAAGCAATATAGAGTTCAATTAGGTTTTCGCATGGCTCAAATGGGACGAAGGAAATACCTAAGGGGGCGATATTCCTGACCCAGGCAGGGGCCAATGCGATTCCGAGGCCCTGAGCTACAAACTGCAACATTGTGGACTTATCAATGATCTCACAGACAATGTTTGGTTGCGCGCTAATTTTCCGAAAACTGCTCCATAAGGCTTCGTGAAGGATAGGTCGGGCGTGCTTTGGGTAGCCAACAATCGGCTGGCCGGCGATATCGGACGCGGACAAAGACGCAGCGCTGGACAAAGGGTTGGTATCGGCAAGAACCACCAAAACCGGCTGGCGATGAAGCAGCTCACTGGTGACGAAATCGTCTTGTTGAGGGGTACGCACAAAGGCCACGTCGGTGCGATGGTCGATCAACTCTTGCGCGTGTTGTTCAGACGACGCGGTTTCCAAGACCTGCACATGAACCTTTGGGTCCGTCTGGCGAAACGCTAGCAGAGCTTTGGGCAACAGCATTGAAATCGCCTCGTCGACGCCGCTGACGCGGATGTGGCGTAGGTCGGATTCGGCTGTGTGGCGCACGTTGGAGACCGACTTTTCGATATCAGCCAGAATCCGTTTTGCATCTTGAACGAACTCTGATCCTGCTTGGGTGAGGCTGACTTGCCGTGTCGTTCTGAAAAACAGCCGTGCACCAAGTTCATGTTCCAATGCAGAAACCCGTTCAGACAAGGCGGATTGGCTCAACCCCAACCGTTCGCCTGCGCGTCGGAAGTGAAGCTCTTCCGCGACGGCGACGAAGCATTCCAACTGTCTGATGTCCAACCTGTGTTTCCTTATTGGGCTACTTGATGACGCTGACCCGCATCTCGCTTTTCAATCCCGTCTCATAGTCTCGGATTGCACCTGCATGTTCTAACGAGTCCAACGTATCATCGCGTCCTCGGATCAGCGCTGTTTGTGTCGCGCGGTCCATCTCGAATGGCGCGCCAATGTCACCAGCTGTGATCGTGCGGTTATTTAGGTCAATTTCAATCTCGGCACCGTTGCCTGCGTTTTGCAAAAGGGCGTCCCGCGTCTGAGGCGAGACAATCGGCAATGCCAGACCGTTTTTGCGGGCATTGTCGTAGAAAATACCGGCGAAACTTGTGCCGATGCAGGCATCAATCCCAAGCTGACGCATACCCCAGACGGCATGTTCGCGACTGGATCCACAGCCGAAATTGTCACCCACGACCAGAATACTGGCCTGCGTCCAAGGTGCCTTATTCAAGATAAAGTCGGGGCGGGGGGGGCCATCACTATCAAAACGCAGATCGGCAAACGTTCCATCCGCCAATCCTTCGCGGGTGATCGTGATCAAGAACCGCTTGGGCATGATCACGTCCGTGTCGACGTTGGCCAGCGGCAAAGGTGCTGCGATTCCTTTGATCATCTTTGTCATCGGTTGGTCTTTCATTTGAAATCTCGCACATCCGCCAGACGCCCCGCGATAGCCGCCGCCGCGACCATTGCAGGCGACATCAGGTGCGTGCGTGCGCCGCGGCCCTGTCGCCCCTCAAAATTCCGGTTGGTGGAGGAGGCGACGCGTTCACCATCCATGGCAATGTCGTCGTTCATCGCCAAACACATGGAACAGCCTGCCTCGGGCCGCCATTCAAAACCGGCGGCCTCAAAAATCGCGCGCAGACCTTCGGCCTCGGCTTTGATCCGCGTCATGGCAGAGCCGGGCACGACAATCGCTTCGACGCCTGCCGCCACTTGCCGACCTTCAAGGATCTGGGCCGCCTCGCGCAGGTCTTCGATCCGGCTGTTGGTGCATGAACCGATGAAGGCCGTGTTGATTTCAATCGATTGGGCTGACTGGCCTTCGGTGAGCCCCATGTATTGCAAAGACCGCTCCAAAGCGGCTTTGGCTTTTGGAGAGACATAATCGGATGCGACCGGCACATGCGCAGTGATTGGCACCGATTGATCCGGACTTGTGCCCCACGTGACCAGCGGTTCGATATCGCCCCCTGCAATCGTGACCTCTTTGTCAAAGACGGCGTCGGGGTCGCTGTGCCAGCTCTCGCCATTGAACGCAAACCGACCGCTATGAGAGTGGCCTTGCAATGCTGCTTCGGTGACCTCATCCGCTGCGATCAAAGCCGCACGCGCGCCTAATTCAACCGCCATATTGCAAGCGGTCATGCGTCCGGCCATGTCGAGACTGCGAATGGCGGAGCCTGTAAATTCCACGGCAAATCCATTGGCCCCACCAGCGCCAACGACTTGTACGACTTTCATGATGATGTCTTTCGCCGTCACGCTGGGCGCGGTGTCGCCGTCGACTATCACACGCATGGTTTTCATGCGTTTGTAGCGCAGCGTCTGGGTGGCCAGAACATGTTCCACTTCGGAAGTACCAATCCCAAACCCCAACGCGCTATATGCGCCGTAAGTGGTGGTGTGGCTGTCGCCGCAGGCAATTAACATGCCGGGCGTGACCAACCCCTGTTCGGGAACCACGACGTGTTCAATACCCTGTCGCGGGTCGCCCAGACCGTAAAAGGCGATGTCGTGCTTGATGCAATTGGACTCCAGATTGTCGATTAGGAGCTTGGAAGCTGCATCATGCGGTTCATTTCTGCGGGTTGCGTTCACATGATCGACCACGGCCAGATGTGCCTCTGGCCGCCAAACGTCTAAGCCCTTTGCGTCGAGCCCCGAGAAGGCCTGCGGGCTGGTGTATTCGTTCATAATGTGAAAATCGACATAGATCAGCATGTCACCATCTGGCAGATCGCACACCTTATGGGCGTCAACCAGCTTGTCATAAAGTGTCCGGCTCATGCGGTTGCCTTTGCGTGAATAGGGTTGCGTGCAAAGAAATCCGACAAGCGCTCGGCGATGTCACCCGGGGCTTCTTCGGCCATGTAGTGAGTGGTGTTAAGAGCTTCGCCTTCAACTCTTTCAGCCCGCTGTCGCCAGAGGGCCAGCGCGTCAAAGCACGTCTCAATCACACCGCGTTTCGCCCAAAGGACCATAATCGGCATGTGAAGTTTGCGACCCTGATCCGCATCATCATGTGCGACGTCGATCGTGGCAGCAGCACGGTAGTCTTCACAGCTGGCATGAATGGCGTCGGCGTCTGCGAAAGCACTAAGATATTCCGCCAGTGCCTCGGGTGAAAACGGATTATCGCCGTGCGTCTGATTAAAGCATTTCAATTTCCAGAACCCTTCAGGGTCTGCGCCGATCATGCGCTCAGGTAGTGGGCTTTGCTGGGTCAGAAAGAACCAGTGCCAATAGGTATGCGCGAATGCAGCACTTGTGCCCGTATACATTTCGCGGGTCGGCGCGATGTCGAGCAATGCCATGGCCGCGACGCGGTCGGGATGGTCCAGACCCAACCGATGAGCGGCTCGCGCACCTCGATCATGGGCACCAACAAGAAACCGCTCATGCCCTAAACGCCGCATAACAGCGACAATGTCGTTCGCCATGGCCCGCTTTGCGTAAGGTGCGTGAACCGCATCAGACGCCGGCTTATCAGACCGCCCGTAGCCGCGCAGATCGGGGCAAACAATCTGAAACGAGCGGGCCAGAATGGGGGCCACGCCGTGCCACATGGCGGATGTCTGCGGATACCCGTGTAAAAGAACCAGCGGGGGCGCACCAACAGGTCCAGCGTGGCGGACGAACAGGGTCGCACCATCACCTGCGATACGCTCTTCCACGAAATCCTTGAACATTTCGACCCTCCTGAGGACATGAATACTTATCCCTTATCTCAGATTAAATCAAAAGGTTTAATCGGAAAAACTGATTAGTAATGGCACAGTTCTAGGGGGCCAAGACACTACAATGGAGCGGAGAATTCCCACCTGCCGTTTCGACGACGAGAACGCGCCATGCTCCGCTTCAGACAAATGCGATGTCTGCAGAAATTCGCCTCAGTCCACTCTTCAGTTCACAACCATTTCAACCAGGAGCGCCACCTCTACAATAGAGATAATTTCAAGCTCAACCGAAGCGCTGCTCTTGCTGAGTGGCGTCAGCTTTGTTCAGCATGGGTTCACGCATTGTGAGGCAAACTGAGACTGGTTCGAATTGGTCTGACAGTACCCGCGACGCTGCTCTCGCTGAATGGCGCGGACTCGGCGCGGCATAAAGGATAGCCGCGATGTCCTTGCAAAGACGAGTTCAAATTGGTCTGACACCACCCCTAGGGATGTATCTCCAGAGGCCATCGTTCCGATGGAACTAAGGCCAATTATGCACTAACATTCAATCTGGACAAATTGGGTGGGGTCGATCAGGTTTAACTGCTTATGTAGCTGGCGATTATGTTTTTCAGTTCAGCGAATGGTGAAAAATGAAATATGTACTTTTGGGGATTGCCGCGTTCGCACTTTATGTCAGCAACCCGAGCATCCAAGATTTTAATTTTTATATCCGTGAACAGGTTAGCAGCCGTTTACAGATGGATGATGATTTGGCAAATGCATTAGCGTCTGAGTTTGTAACAGCAGCAGCAATAGAATCCACATATAGAAAAGATTATATTATTGCCTCTAAGTTTACTATCGACACGGCTGGACTACGGCTCTTTATGCCAAACATACCAATGAAAGTTGAAGTGCTAGGGATCGGTGGTCAGTTTATACCACTTACTGATTTACCATAGTTCTACACATCTTTTGCATAACTCAATTTTGGGCTTCCACAGTTGTTGTCCGTCGTCAGGGCTTTTGGCACCAATGGCAGCTTAATCTCCAAGAGAGTTCGGCTCATCTGGCTGGTTTTATCATGCCGCCATATTGCTTACGCCAGCGGTAGAACGTCTGCTCTGTTATCTGCACCTGATGGATTGCATCTACGCGCGGCATCCCTTGGCCGCAAAGCAACTTTATCTCCCGTAACTTCGTGATAATCTCTTCCGGCTTGTGACGTTTAATTCCCATCTTTGATCCTCCGTTTCCTAACCGAAAAGGCGGACCACTTCAGTGGGGGAGGATCAACAAGGTACTTGCGGACACTTGATCTTCCAGTGCAGCCAAAGAATGATGGAACAAAGGGCAATACCAACACCATCCCAGAGGCCACAGCTATGACACGTATTACATTCGCCATCGCAAACGTATTGTCTCTGTCCTTCACGCCGTTGGCTGCACAAGAAACCAATTGTGATGGCTGGATGTCGTCAGATCGGGAAGTGACTGAGCAGTTTTGGGAGGCTGTAACTTCAAAAAAAGTCTCTGACTGCCTCAACTCTGGCTCAGACATAAATGCGAAAGATGACGATGAAGCTTCACCGCTTCATCTTGCTGCCTTAAAAAACGAAAACCCCGATGTCCTGACAGTGTTGCTAGATGCTGGTGCAGATGTGAATGCTAGGGGGCGGTTTGGAGGCACACCGCTTCTCTTTGCTGCTTTCATGAATGAAAATCCGAACGCGCTGAAAGCGCTGTTAGACGTCGGGGCAGACGTACATGCCAAGACTGAGAATGGAAACACATCGCTTCACTGGGCTGCCAACAATAACGAGAACCCAGAGGTTCTGTCATTGCTACTAGACGCTGGAGCCGATGGAACGGCTGTAAATGAAGAAGGAAAAACACCCTTCGATCTCGTCAAAGACAATGAGGCAATGGCAGGTACAGATGCTTACTGGGCTTTGAATGATGCGAGGTTCGAGTAGGCTGTTACTGAGGACACTATGACTGCCAACAAGGTCTTTATCGCAGTCATAGCCTCAGCCTTATTTGCGAAGGCTTACGTTATTCTGATGTCCTAGGCTTACCCCATGAATACAAAGCTATCGGCTGTATCTGACAAAGGTATGTACCTCACGTGCAGGACTTGTCAGAAGGATTTAACCTGGGGCGGGCAGGGCGGTTTCGGCCATCGCTCCGCAATATGGATGATCAGCACTTATGAGTGCGCTTCTGCTCTGGCTGAGCGGTGAAATCTAGGCGCGGCATAAAGGACAGCCGCGATGTAATTGCAGAGACTAGTTCGAATTGGTCTGACACCACCCTAAGTGCTTGTCAGATGCGCTTTTTCGGTGCACGTTGATTTGGCGATTTCGCTGTGGCTTGATGCTGCAGCATGTGTATGCAAAAATTAAAATAAACGGCAATTAACTTAATCGTTAAAGTATACGGTTTGTTAAAGCATTATTAAAAGGTTTTAAAATGGAGAAAGTCATGAGCTCGGCTTCGAAATTTATAATGTGTTTAGTCGCATGTGTGCTTAACTTATCGACTGCTTTGGCCTGTGAAACATCTTACATTCGGCAGCATGTCACTCAGAATGACAAATTGAATAGCCGAGGTGCGCCGCTATCAGACCCAGCTGCATTTTTGCAGCAAGACCGCTATTGGTTCCATGCAAAAGGTCAAAGCGATCAGCTGGACATTGCCGACTTTATAACAACTACTAAAGAAGCTCGCGCATGGTACGGAAAAGTTGTTCGAGAGCATATTTCACCCGATGCAGCTTATGTAGCTATGGCAGGTGATTTCATCGCCGTCGTCAGTTACGATGTTTGTTCATTTACAAACGAAAGTGCTGAAAGAGACGCAAAGTTGTTTATCAATTACGTTGACATTGCGCCTTATGAAAACGGTTTTTATCAATTAGCCTTTCGTTATATTGACGCCAAATTGGTGGCCCAAATAACAGGTCTTGATGAATATCAAGCTGATTCCAAATCTCAGGAAATATATAATATTTATTTAAACAATTCTGGAACTGATGTCAGCCCGGAGGACGCAACCATTAGCTATATTCCCAATGCAGATGTGTTTGTATTACAAGTTGGGGCCTGCGGCCAAGCAGTTTGCCCGTTTGGAATAGTGGACGCTAATGGCAACACTCGTGGCCGATTTGAGGCTGAGTATGGTTTTGTGTATTCTGAACAAGGGTCTGAAAAAATGCTTCTTACGCGTTTAGGTGCTCTACTGTACCAGTTCTAAGGCCGAATATCCCATTTACAGGATGGGTTATGTTTGGCGCATCCGGTCATTCCCCTTCTGAAGCAGCTTTAGCTCCCTCAGTGATCTTGTCATAAGGATTTGAGTTGAGGCGGGCAGGGCGGTGTTCGTCATCGCTCCGCATTGTGGATGATCAGCCTCATGAGTGCGCTTCCGCTCTTGCTGAGTGCCGCACAGTCTAGGCGTGGCATAAGCGAGCTTCACTGTCCTTGTGGAAGCTGGTTCGAACTTGTCTGACAGCACCTTTCAACCGATTTGTGCAACAAAGCCGACACCACCAGCAAAATGGTTGCCTAAACGTTAAGTATAACGAGACTTGATATTTATGTTAAAAATATGCAGGTTACACAAATTAAATAAACAATTTTGTATTAATTGAGGGGATAAGAGAGCTGAGGTTACCTAGGATCATGTCATTATTTCATCGTTGAGTTTAGTTGCTGCCTGCATAATCAGAATGTGTCAGCACGGACGCTAGGCGAAATTCCGGAATGCTTGGCAAGAACACATCCAAGGTTAAGTTTACCTTTCACCCTGTAGGTAGAACACATGCCCCGTTTTTTAATTTCCGTCAGTGCGGCCAGCCTTGCCTGCGCACTTGCTGCGACAACTACTACCGCTCAGGAGCAGGCTGATCCGCCAAAGCTGGTTTTGCAGATCACGGTGGACCAACTGCGCGGCGATCTGATTGATCGTTTCGGCGCGGGGTTGGGAGACGGCGGTTTCAACAGGCTGTTGAAAAATGGTGTCCACTACGCCAACGCCCATCACCGGCATGCTAATAACGAGACGATTGTCGGTCACACCACGCTGGCCACCGGCTCAGACCCTGGCATTCACGGAATGGTGGCCAATCTTTGGTTTGACCGCGATACCGGTATGACATTTTATAACGTTCAAGACCCGGATTTTGAGCTGGTCGGCGCGGCAGGCGTTGATGGCGATACCGAGATCGATCCGACACAGCGCGCGGCCACGACGGATGGAAGATCTCCTCGCAATATTCTTACCTCGACAATCGGAGACGAAATCCGCATGCACTTCGGGCCTGAGGCTAAAGTGTTTGGTGTCTCGGTTAAAGACCGTGGTGCGATTTCCATGGCTGGGCACGCAGGGCAGGCCTATTGGTTCTCGAAGGCGGAAGGGCGCTTTGTCACGAGCACGTTCTACCGAGACGACTATCCTGCTTGGATGGTGACTTGGGAGGAAGAAGGGCTAGTTGCCTCCTACGCCGAGACCCAGTGGGAATTGATGCTAACCGAGGAAAATTATCTTTTTGCGAGCCGTGACGACCAGCCTTGGGAGACAGATTTTCCAGGCTTTGATAGAACCTTTCCGCATTCCTTTGGTGACGCGGATAGCCGGTACTACACTACCCTACTGACGCTCAGCCCAGCGGGTGACGAAATCACTGTGGATTTTGCCAAGGCTCTGATGACGGCCGAGCAAGTAGGGCAGGATGATGTTCCTGACTTTATGTCCGTGAGTTTGTCTTCTACCGATTACGTTGGTCATATCTTTGGCCCGTCGAGCCTTGAGTCCGAGGACAATATAAAGCGGTTGGACGCCACGCTGGCGGATCTTCTGAGTTTTGTCGATGAAACTGTGGGCTTGGCAAATACGATGGTTGTGCTGTCAGCGGACCACGGTGCGCCAGATGCGCCGGGCTACCTCAAAACCGTTGGCATTCAAGCAAAGTCATTTGTTTTTGACGCCGCAGAGGTATCGGACGGCATGACCCGTCTCAAGGAGCGCTTTGGAATTGGTGCGGACCTGATCGAAAGTTTCACTAATCCGTACCTCTATCTGGATCAGGATGTGATTGCATTAGCTGGCCTAGACCGCGGCATAGTGGAAGAGGCCGTTGCCGAAGAGCTGCAAAAACTGACAGGTATTGCCTACGCCGTGGCTAGTTCGACATTGCGACGCGGAGCGGTCGCGGATACGCATATCAGCCGTGCGGTGCAGGCCAATTTCCACCCCGACCGCTCGGGCGACATCTACGTCGTGTTCGAACCCCACTGGTTTGTGGCTGAGTTCGACGGCCTCACGGTGGCGTCAGCCCATGGCTCACCTTGGACCTACGACAGTCACGTGCCGATCATTATCTCTGGACCAGGCATCGTTCCTGCTCGAGTGAACCGTCGTGTAGAAACGGTGGATGTAGCCGCGACCATTGCCGCGAAAATGCGGACCAAACCGCCCAGCGGTTCCGTGGGCTTCCCACTGACTGAAGCGCTCGAGTAAAAAAGGGTTGGACAAAGGTACGTCCCGCAGCGCCATTCACAATTTGCCACACTATTCGCAGCCGAGATCGCACCGCTGCCCCTAAATTCTTGAAGAAAGCGACGAAATGTCTGCAGACAGGAATGTGGGCGCCGGAAGAACAATCGCGCTGAGAAGTCTTACGTGCCTTTTTGACGACGGGAACGCGCCAAGCACCGCTTTCGCTGGACGCGGAACTTGCAGAAATTTGTGTTCGTTCCCGCATCCGTTGTCAACCACTTCAATCAGGATCGTAGCCTCTCGAAACGAGATCATTTCAAAGCCTGACGCGCCGCTGTTCTTATTGAGTGGCGCGGTCTCTGCGTTGCATCAAGGACAGTGATGTTGGCCTAGTAGAGACGCGCTCGAATTGGTCTGACACCACCTAAATAAAGCGACCAAACCCGAACTGCAGGCGCAAAGAGTAGCTTAAATTTCGCCAACTCCTGTCCAAAAAATAGGGACTAGCTCACAATGAGATGCAGCTTTGAGGTCGAGGACTTAGGTCGGGCAAAGACCGTCTCGCCGAGCACGGTGATCTCGTTTTTTGGCCGCACTACAAAAGATATTGAATTGTTGCGCGATAGTTCGCCGTTCCCCCGTTATATCCTGGAATTTCGCTCCGTTGCCTATCTTACTTGAACCCATTGCTCTTTATTTCTGTCGACCAAGGTGCTCCATTACCAGGTTAAACTCATGCATCTCGTCAGAGCTTAACTTTGGGCGGAAGTGGAGCCAAGCTACAAACCGAGACATCAATTTGGTCTGATCCCCCCAAAGCAATGGCTTGTTTTGCGGTTTGGCTGGCGTAGGGTTCTAATGCGTTCCAAAGGTTCTTCAATGCTCGCATGCTTTGCTGAAACCTAGGCTGGAAAATCTATATTCTCCGAAGGTTTGAGCGAATTTCGCAGCATAATAGTGCCCCCACGCTGACTCCAGTACCAAGCTTGCGCCGTGTCGAGAATTTGACCCTGTCACGCCAATGGAATCCGTCATAAACGGCGCTGCAAACGCCCCCGAACATGCGGGGGCGCCATAGCTTAATTGCTGCCGTGATTGGTCGTTATCTTCTCCATCACCTTCGTTAGCGAGAAGGACGCCGCTTTTTGGCGAGGAGGGAATTCCTCAAACGTTGCAAGGAACTGGCCAACATAGACCTGTGCAGGAACCAACAGATAGACACGATCAATCACCCAGTCCCAATAGGTATTAGAGGTCCGGTATGAGCGCTCATAGGGATCGCGGCGCAGGTTGAACACCAATGGCACCCGCAACTCGGTCCAAGGCTCCACCCAGGCACGGAGCGTGGAATAGGCTTTCTGCTCAAGGAAGATCAGTTTCCAGTCATCATAGCGCAGGGCTGTCAGGTCACCATCATCCGAAAAATAGAAGATCTCCTTGCGGGGACCTACATCCTCTTCGCCAGTCAGTAAGGGTAGGAAGTTATAACCATCCAAGTGTACTTTGTACTCACGGCTGATTGCCTGTACGCCGCCATCCTTCAGTTGGGCCTTGATGTCTGGGTTGCCCGCAGCAGCGAGGAATGTCGGTAACCAATCCATATGATGCATGATTTCGTTATTCACAGAGCCGGCTTCGATCTTGCCAGGCCAGCGCACCATAGAGGGCACGCGCCAGCCGCCTTCCCAGTTGGTGTTTTTCTCACCAAAGAAAGGCGTCATGCCCGCATCGGGCCATGTGTTCATATGTACGCCGTTATCGGTGGAATAATGCACGATTGTGTTGTCGGCGATACCCAACTCGTCCACTTTATCAAGCAGTTGGCCAACGTGACGGTCATGTTCGACCATACCATCCGAGTATTCGTCCTGCCCCGAAATTCCGCGCAACTCGTCTTTGACATGGGTGCGAAAGTGCATACGTGTCCCATTCCACCAGATGTAGAATGGTTTTTCTTGGTCGACGGCTCTTTCCATGAAATCGACTGCTGCCGCGATGGTTTCATCGTCCACGGTTTCCATGCGTTTTTTGGTTAGAGGACCAGTGTCTTCGATGCTACCACCGGCGCTAGACCGAATGACTCCCCGTGGGCCAAAGGCTTCGAGAAAAGTGCGGCCATCCGCCAAAACCACGTCGCCGGGGTAATCTTCATTTTCGGGTTCTTCTTCGGCATTCAAATGGTAGAGATTGCCAAAGAACTCATCAAAGCCGTGATTACTGGGCAGCATTTCGTCTAGGTCACCAAGGTGGTTTTTGCCAAATTGGCCGGTCACATATCCTTCGGCCTTTAGGAGACCGGCAATTGTTGGGTCCTCGACCCGCATGCCTTCCTTGGCGCCCGGCAGACCGACTTTGGACAGGCCCGTGCGAAAGACGCTTTGACCCATGATATATGAAGACCGACCAGCTGTGCAGGATTGCTCACCATAGTAGTCGGTAAAAATCATACCTTCCTTGGCGATACTGTCGATATTGGGGGTGCGATACCCCATTAATCCCATAGTGTAGGCCGAGATGTTTGATTGCCCAATGTCGTCGCCCCATATCACCAGTATATTGGGTTTATCTTGGGCCAATGCGGGCAGTGCTGATAGCGACGATACTGCCGCCAGCGCACTTAAACTAAACAAAAGGCCAGAGCCTTTTTTGCAAATTTTCATTATCATCATTCACTCCTAGAAAACGTGTCTACAGCGCACCCGCTTCTCCTGAAGCAGACCTAGCTGGCCCTTTGAAAATGTCAGGGCTTAATCAATAAAGGAATCGAAAATACGGATTTCCACATTCACAATACACCTTCTAGATCGGATACGTCTATATTTGTCTCCGAACTAAAATCCACCGGGCACTATTGGCTAATTTCAGCGCGCATGAGGTTCAATTGCACGCTGTCCGGGTTTTCCGCCAAAGCCTGGTCAATAATTTGCAACGCGGTAGGCGTGTTTCCCAACGCGCTGTGAATGCGCACCATCATGACCCAAGCTTGGATCAATTGTGGGTCCAATTCCACAGCCTCGCCAAAAGCTTTTAGAGCAACGTCCATGCGCCGAGTTGTCAGCCCCATCCCGGCCAGCACCATTTGTGTTTCAGGAAAGTCGGCTTTGGCCGCAAGGGAGGCCTGCCATTCTCCCATTGCCACGTTTAAGCTCCGGTTCATGTGATCAGGCAAATAAGCTATTTGCATTCCGAGAAAGCCACGCGCCGCAGCGATGCGAACGGCTTTTACAGGATCGCCCAAGAGTCCAACAAGACGGGCTGACCGTTCAGTCTCAGTGGCGCCGCGCTGCAGCGATATGGCCGCAACTCTGATCAGGGGCTCAGGATCGGAAAGCAAAGGTTCCAGACGTGTTGCTAGGCTGGGGTTGGCCAGGGGAACAAGCATCTCAAGAGCCGTGGCGCGTACGATGGCCGGGAGCTGGTCATATTCTGCCATGCCAACCAGTGCACCAACCTGTGCACGCAGATCTGTACGTGCCGCTTTTAAGATTTGGGAAAAATGTGGCCCACGTCTGGTGCTGTTTGGAAACCAGTCGGCAACTTTTGCCGCGGCCCAACGGGATGTCTTGTCTTGATGGCAATCATTACACGCGTTTGGTGCCTGTGTTTGCGTACTCAAATCAGGGCGTGGAATGCGAAACGAATGATCTCGGCGTCCATCAACACCCATATAGGTGCGTTCGATCATGTGGCAGCTTTTACATTCAGACCCATCGCTTTCTTCTGCATGATGCGTATGGGGGGTATTGCTGTATTCCTTCAAGGCGAGAGATGGGAAGTCCGGGTTTCCAGCTGCGGAATGGCACTGTTCGCACAGCGCGTTCCCTTCCAGTTTCAACTGTGCGGTGTGTGGGCTATGGCAGTTTGTGCATGCAACTCCTTTGGCATACATCTTTGACTGCAGAAACGAACCAAAGACATAGACCTCATCTTTTATCTGGCCGTCTGGATGATACAGCTCACTGCGAAGATTGCTGAGACGGTACGCATCATGGAACGGCGTGCCCGGAAGCGGGTTGCCATCCTCAAAGGTTTCGCGTCGGGAATGACATCCTGCACATTGCTGAATCTGGGTCTCTGTGTTGCTAAACTGGCTGAGAGGTCGCTTAGTTCCCGCCAAGTATCCACGTATTTCGGCTTTCGCAGACTCATCGCGGCTCAGGTTGATCAGCAACCCTACATCGTTAGTTCCTGACCATCTTTTTACATCTAAATGATTATCGGAGCGCGCCCACTCTATATGTGCTTGTGCTGGACCATGGCAGGCCTCGCACCCAACGCCGATTTCTGCCTGTCGACTTTGATACTGTTTTCTCTTGGGGTTAAAGCGCTTTTCAAATCCGGTGGCATGACATTCAGCGCAACGTGCGTTCCAGTTTTTATAGGGGCCGCTCCAATGCAATCCGTTTTCGGGGGAAAGGTCCTGATCGGGATAGAGGTGAAACCAGCGTTCCAGCTTGACATCCCACACAACGTCGAATGATTGCATACGTCCCGGCGCGGTCTCAACGATATACTGTTGCAGCGGTTCGACCCCAGCCACGCCGACAACCGCAAGCCGACGCTTTCCTCCTTTTACATCTTCAGTTTCAAATACGTATTGGCCGTTTTCCTGCAGAAAGCGGGTTGTGTTGCCTTGATGTGTGAACACGCGACCGTCGAACGCTCCGGAAATCGTTTCGGCCGAGGGCGAGGTCCAAGCCAAAGCATGGTGAGAGCCCTGCCAATCCTTCACAGCATCAACGTGACACGATCTGCAGCTAGCCGACCCAACATACTGAGGGGAATCAAATTTATCATCCTTGGCGTTGGCTGCTGAGCCAAGAAAAATACACGCTGCAAAAATGCTTAATCCTTGAAAAAACCAAGAAAAATTTTGTTTGAAATCACAATTCACGTACTGAGATATTCCTGAGACTTAGTTTCACAAATTGGGTTCCGACAGGCTTTCCCCGTGCCCAAACGAACTTAACCTACGCTCTTAGTGGCGACTTTGCCAAGAGCAGTGTCGCGGTTGAAGACGGCAAAGCGCATGTTGCTCCGCCAACGGCGGTGTTCGAGGAAACCAGCTAGAGCTGGGCAGGGCGGACAGCCAGCGTCACCGGATGATAAAAGGTTACCCATTCAGGTACTTCAAAACCAGTCCTAGGATCTTTCGCTGTGGAGATTTCCAACAATAAATGCGCGGGCAAAGCAGGTTTTCCCTTTTACAACTTCAATGGTTGCGATCTGGCTTGATCCCGTTGCCTAAGTTTAAGGATTTCGCTTGGGCATGTTTCTCGGTATTAGACTCTGTCATCGTTGGCCCGAATTATGATGGCGTGCTTCACTGTTCTGAGCCCGTCACCGAAGGTATATCGGGCACGCTTGGGGTATTTTGCTTGTGCGAGGCAACAGCTAACGCGATCGCCTGTGCCAAGCAGATAGGTGCGGTCACAGATCGCGATAAGGGTCCGGGATGTTCATAAGCCGCAAGGAGGACATTCGCTGACTTGGCCAACGGCGACAACGTGCTGTCTGACAGGGCGACGATTTTCTGTCCTTGCGCTGCGACCTCTTCGACAATCGACACCACCTCGTTTGCATAGAACCGGAATGAGACAGCCAACAACGCATCCTTTGACCCCATGGTGCGCGCCACATGCGTCGCAAGGCCACCACTGGGATCAAGCATGATGCACTTCTTGCCGGCCATCGTCAAAAGGTAACGGATCAATTCGACCACTGGAGCAGATCGCAATTGGCCTAATAGAAACACCGTTTCTGCGTCGCTCAAAATCTTGGCGGCTTCAGCTAGGTCATTGGCGTCGATCTCATCAAGCAAGCTTTGCACTGAGGCGGCATCGCTAACAACCAAATCCCGCAACAACACTGCCTCGGATAGGTCGTCACGTGATTCCAGTTCTTGCTTTAGAGCATGAACCCGTGCTTCAAACCCTAGGGCTGCCGTCGCGAGGCGTTGTTGAAACAACACTTGCAGACTTTTGAAGCCATCATAACCAAGCGATTGCGCGAACCGTACAAAGCTGGATGCATGAATGTCACAACTTTGACCGATTGCATTGACCGAACGGACCGCTACGTCATTGGGGTTTTGCGTAAGATAAACCGCAATTTGCTGATGTGTCTTGCTCATGCTGTCATGACGATCATGGATCAGACTGATCAGGCTTTCGTAATCCTCAGGTGGCGGCGTTTGGGTCATTTAGGTTCGGTCCAGCTTTCATTTCGCAGAGGTCAAACGTCGACCCAGCTTTTGGAGTTTGAGGATCGCTGAATGCTTTCAACGAGATGTTGAATGCGCAACCCCTTTCGGAATGAGAACAGCTCGGGTCCATGTCCGGCAATTGCACGTACATATCCAGCGACTTCAATTGCTTTCACATCGTTAAAGCCGATCTGATGGCCTGGAGCCACACAGAAATTGCCATAGGGAGCGTGATCTGGTGCGGCCTCGATCCGGCGGAAACCTCTGCGGCCGGGTGCATCGTCGGTCGCATAATAGTGCAGTTCGTTGAACCTCTCCTGACTGAAGCACAGCGCACCCTTTGACCCAAATACCTCAAAATCGTGCTGCATTTTGCGCCCTGTGGCGATCCAGTTGCCTTCGATTGTCCCACTGGCACCGCTCTCAAATCGCAGGAATGCGCGTCCAATGTCATCAACCTCAATGGTGCGGCGTCCATCTTTGCCATCAGGGCGCTCTGAAATGGCAGTCACACAATCGCCCATGACACGCGTAATCGGACCAAGTAGAAATTCAGCCGTCGCTAGCGCATGACTGCCTAAATCGGACAGCGCGCCGCCGCCTGATGGATCATGACGGAAGGTATAGGGGGCATTCGCGTCTGCCATGTAATCCTCGGCATGTAAGCCGCGATAACCCCGAATTTCTCCCAGTTCACCATCCGCGATCATCTCGCGCGCAAGTTCCAACATTGGGTTGCAGATATAATTAAAGCCGACTTGTGTCTTGATGCCTGCGGCCTCGGCTGCATCAGCCATTTCAGCGGCGTCTGCAGCCATCGGTGCAAGCGGCTTTTCGCAATAGACATGTTTTCCCGCTGCAATGGCCTCAAGTGCCATTTCTTTGTGTAACGCATTAGGGGCGGTGACATCGATCACGTCGATCTCGGGGTTGGCAAGCATTGTGCGCCAGTCGGATGTGGCATGGCGAAACCCGAATTCATGGGCGGCACGGGTGGCGGCTTCATCACTGATATCGGCCACTGTGTGCAGGTCAATCTGCATCGGCAGGTCAAAAACCTTTTGAGCCGTTGCAAAGCCAAAGACATGGGCCTTGCCCATAAAGCCAGAGCCGATCAGTCCGATAGAGAGTTTTGGTTTTTCAGTCATTCCAGTGCTTCTTTGTTAACGATCAACTCCGGGTCAATTGTGCCGTCCAAGGCACCCATCGCGTTTTCGATGCAAGACAAGGCCATGCGTTCGCTAGCCTCTTCCGTCAACCCCGCGATATGGGGCGACAGGATTGCATTGTCATGATGGGCTAGCGCCATTTCGCGCGTTGGTGGCTCGACGTCAAAAACGTCTAAACCCGCGGCATGAACACGTCCATCGGACAAGGCGGCGGCCAATGCGGTTTCGCAAAGCACGCCGCCTCGCGCGGTGTTCGCGATAATCATACCGGGTTTCATTTGGGCGAATGCGGTGGCATCGAGCAGCGGTTTGTCTCCGCGTGGCACATGCAACGACAAACAGTCTGCCCACTTCAACGCATCAGCCAACGTGTCGATCGGTTTGACAGGGCCATCAGGCCAGCCCTTAGATTGCAGATAGGGGTCATAAGCACGGACAGTCATGTCAAAGCCCGCCGCCATCCGTGCCAGTTTTTGGCCAGCGCGACCGTATCCGATGATCAGCAGATTGCGGCCCGAAATCTCCCGCTGCTCCAACTGGTTACGCCAGCCCCATTTCGCCAGATCACGCACTGCGCGGTCTGCGCGGATTGCCTGTTTGGCTCCGGCTAATATTTGCATCATCGCCTGTTCTGCAACCGAGACCGAGTTCACATCACCTACAATCGCTAGCGGAATGCCGCGCGCATTGAGTGCATTGAAATCAACTGCATCATATCCAACGCCATGACGTGAAACGATTTTCAGGCGCTCGGCACGGGCGATGGTTGCCGCCGACATCGGCTGCGTTCGAATGACCAAAGCATCCGCTGTCTCGATGTGATCGGCATAGCTCGGCTCATCAATATCTTCGATATAGGTGACTTTAACACCCTCTGATTTCAGCACTTCAAGACGCGCGACGCCTGTTGGATGTAATTTTCCAGCAACAAGAAGATGTGTCATCAATACATCCCCCCGTCATCACCTGCAACGGTGTCACGCCCGTTCAGCTTGCGCCATGCCGCGACCGAGGCCCCAGCCGCTGCCGCCAGTAGGCGCGAGTCGCCGCTGACGGTGGTCAGGTTGTATCCCCAGCCGATCGCCTGTGCGGCGTACTCCGGCGTTCCGCAATGCAAGCAGGCGGTGATCCCATTCACCTTGCAGGCCTGAGCGATCTGTTTGATCAGGGCAATCATCTCGGGTTCTTGTCGGTCCAATCCCGGTGGCAAGCGGCCCTCTTGGGTGCCCAAGGTTAGATCTGCGGGGCCGACATAGATGCCGTCCAACCCAGGTGTAGCGGCGATTTCGTCAAGGTTTGCCATACCATCAGCGGTTTCGATCATGGCCAGCGCGAGCACCTCATCGTTCGCGGCCAAGCCGTAGCCAGGCATGGCAACAGCCGCGCGTGTTGGGCCAAAGCTGCGTTGCCCGTGAGGTGGGTAGCGCATGAAGGACACGAATTCCTCGGCCTCGGCGCGGTTGTTGACCATCGGACAGATGATCCCCAAAGCCCCAGCGTCCAGCGCCTTCATTATGTAACCTGGATCGCGCCATGGTACGCGGACCATGAGCGTCGCATCCGAGGCGTGCATGGCCTGCAACATGGTCAAGACGTCTCCATAATCCAGCGCACCGTGCTGATTGTCGATTGTCACGCTGTCATAGCCTTGTGCGGCCATAATCTCGGCTGTGAAGGGATTGCCAATGGAGCACCAGCCGTTCATCGCGGGCTTTCCTGCGGCCAAGAGCTGTTTAAGCTTATTCTTTTGCATCATAGGTTCCTTCAAAACACGATCTGGGACAGTTTGGTATCAAGGTAATCTTCGATGCCTTCAGAGCCGCCTTCGCGGCCAAGGCCTGAATAGTTGGTGCCACCGAACGGTGCCTCGCTTGCGGCCAGTGCAAAGGAATTGATCCCGACCATGCCTGATTTCAGCGCCGCTGTGGCGAGGCGTGCGCGTTCTGGACTGCGGGTAAAGGCGTAAGCCGATAGACCCATGGTTGACGCATTGGCGCGCGCTAAAATGTCGTCATCGCTGTAAAAGCGGCTGATCGCGGCAATGGGGCCAAAGTTTTCTTCGGCGAAGACGCGCATATCGTCAGTTACGTTGCTGAGCACTGTCGGCTCATAGAAATGGCCCGAATTGAAACCAGTGGCGCGTTTGCCGCCGGTTTCCAGCTTGGCACCCGCTCGAATGGCATCTTGCACGATTGCATCTACTTCGGTCATGCGGCCCGCATTGATAAGTGGGCCCATTTCGGTTTTGTTGTCTAGCCCGTCGCCGAGTATCAGCGCCGCAGCGCGCTTGGCGAATTCGGCCACAAAAGTATCATGCAGGTTGTCATGGACGAAGAAGCGGTCGGGTGTGACGCAGACCTGACCGGCATTTCCAAATTTCGATGGCACACAGGCGTCCAGCGCGGCATCAAGATCGGCATCTTCAAAGATGATGCAGGGCGCGTTGCCACCCAACTCCATGGAAACTTTCTTAACCGTTTCGGCCGCATCGCGGATCATCCGTTGCCCAACACGTGTTGACCCGGTCAAGGAAACCTTGCGCACGCGGGCGTCAGCCATGATCGGGCCATAGGTGTCAGCGGTCGATCCAACCACGAGGTTCACCGCACCATCCGGCAAGCCACCCGCGCGAATGCAATCAATCATCACCATTGCCACGCCCGGAGTCTGCGAGGATGGGCGCAGAACAACTGGGCAGCCCGCCGCAAGCGCAGGTGCAATCTTGCGCGCAGGCAGGGACGCCGGGAAGTTCCATGCGGTAAATGCGCCAACAATCCCAACAGCTTCTTTCGTGATCTCAAAGCGTCCACCGGGGACGCGACTTTCCACCACGCGCCCATAAATTCTCCGTGCTTCTTCGGCGTACCAACGGAACTGATCCACCGAGAGTACCCATTCGCGCCCCGCTTGGGCCAAAGGCTTGCCGGTCTCAGTCGAAATCATGCGCGCAGCCTGATCCGCGCGTACGGTCATTTCATCTGCGATCCGGTGCAATGCGTCAGCGCGGGCAAAGCCACCCATCTCGCTTAAAGGCGCTGATGCGCTGGCTGCAGCATCTATGGCGCGCTTTGTATCGGCCGCCGTGGCCGTTGCCACATCCCCAAGCGGGGTTTCGGTCACTGGGCTAATGACTGTTGAGTTTGTCGCACCGCGTTCCCAGTTGCCTGCAATAAAAAGGCCGAAATCCTGATACATTTGTTTTCCTTGCTGATGTTAATCTGTCGTGTTCAGTCAATGACAATGCCAAGTGATCCCAAGTATGCCTCCTTTCAAGAGAACCTTTTGCAATACTTGTTGCAAAAAGACTTGTCAGTCAATAATCATTGTGAAGGTAGATTGGATTCTCAGAGGGGACGATATGGCCGGAGATGTAGTTAGGTTGACCGTTGGGCAGGCGATAGTGCGCTATCTTACCAATCAGTATACTGAAATTGATGGCGACCAAGTGCCGCTTTTTGCGGGTGTCTTTGGCATTTTCGGCCACGGCAATGTGACGTGTCTGTCTGAGGCGCTTGAACAGGTGCAAGACGTTCTGCCGACGTGGCGGGGCCAGAATGAACAATCTATGGCGCTGGCTGCAATTGGCTTTGGTAAGGCGAAACTGCGCCGTCAAATCATGATCGCAACGACGTCCGTTGGGCCGGGTGCCACCAATATGGTGACTGCCGCGAGTGTGGCACATGCGAACCGGCTGCCAGTGTTGTTGATTTCGGGTGACACCTATATTAACCGTCTGCCCGACCCTGTGTTGCAGCAGGTCGAGCATTATGGAGAGCCGTCCACAACCGTAAATGACAGCTTTCGCGCCGTGTCGCGGTTCTGGGACCGGATTATACACCCAGCGCAGATCATTTCGTCGCTGCCGCAAGCCATCGCAACAATGCTGGATCCTGCTGACTGTGGTCCTGCGTTCATTGGGCTGCCACAGGATATTCAGGAAATTGCTTACGATTATCCAGTCGAGTTTTTTGAAGAAACGGTGTGGGCAATTCCGCGCGCTCGCCCTGATCGCGATCAAGTTGCAGCTGCGGCCGCACTTCTAAAAACCGCAAAGAAGCCGTTGATCATCTCTGGCGGCGGCGTGCGCTATTCCGGCGCTGCGGCGGCGTTGGCCGAATTTGCATCGGCGCGTGGTATCCCGATGGCTGAAACCATCGCAGGAAAAGGGGCAGTGATGCATGATCACCCCGTTTATGTCGGACCACTTGGCATTGAAGGCACGGACGCTGCCAAAAAACTGGCCGAAGGTGCTGATGTCGTAATTGCCGTTGGCACGCGGCTACAGGATTTTACCACTGGGTCGTGGACGACATTCAATCGTGATACCCAATTCATCAACATTAATGCCGCGCGTTTTGATGCCCGCAAACACCGGTCGTTGCCGGTGGTTGGTGATGCATTGGAAAGCCTGTCAGACTTTGATGCCGCCTTGGGCGACTGGATATGTGATGCAACCCGCATGTCAGAAGCGCAGGCGCTTTACGCTGAGTGGAATGCAATGTTGGATGCGGGGCAGGCGCCCACGGATGCGGCTATTCCCAGTTACGCGCAGATTATTGCGGTTGTAAATAATGCGGCGACGGCCAAGGACACGATGGTCACGGCCGCTGGCGGCCTTCCAGGTGAGACAGTCAAAAACTGGCGCGTAAAGGCACCCAATACTTTTGATTGCGAATTTGGCTTTTCCTGCATGGGTTATGAGATTGCGGGTGCCTGGGGCCACGCCATGGCCAAGGATGGCGACGGTGCGCCGATCGTCATGGTCGGTGACGGATCTTACATGTTGATGAACTCGGATATCTATTCCTCGGTACTGTCGGGCCACAAGATGATCGTTGTTGTCTGCGACAACGGTGGATTTGGCGTCATCAATCGCTTGCAAACGGGCATGGGCGTGCCAGGTTTTAACAACCTGCTGAAAGATTCACGGGTGTTGAACAAGAACGATCCGCTGCATGTGGATTTCGCCAAACACGCAGAATCGATGGGTGCTCTGTCACGCCATTGCGACAGCTTGGCCGATCTTAAAGCGGCGATGGAATGGGCCCAGACCACCGATCGAACCACGGTTATCTGCATCAATTCCGATGCCTACACTTGGACTCCCGGCGGGGCCGACTGGTATGTGGGTGTGCCAGAAATCAATGAACGTGAAAGCGTCCGCGAAGCCCGTAAGGGTCAGGAAGCGTTCCGCGCAAAACAACGTCGGGGAGTCTGATCGATGCTGAAAGCACAACTGGGGATCGCACCGATTGCCTGGTGGAATGACGATTTGGCCGAGCTGTCAGACGACGTCAGCCTTGATGAATGTCTGCGTCAAACGGCGGAGGCTGGCCTGACCGGCATGGAAACCGGCCGCCGCTTTCCAATGAACATGGAAGAACTTGGCCCAATTCTTGATCGTTACAGACTCTGTGTCTGTGGCGGCTGGTTCTCAGGGCTACTGTTGGACGGAGACATAGAGCTTGAGAAAGACCGCATTGCGGAGCAGCACGCGTTCTTCAAGGCCGCCGGTGCGCCTTGCATTGTCTACGGAGAAACCGCGCGCTCGGTTCAGGGTGAACGCAATACACCCTTGGCGCAAAAGCCGAAGCTGACTGAGGTCGAGATGGCCGCTTACGGGCGCAAGGTATCGGATTTTGCCGATTGGTGTGCAGCTGAAGGTATGCCGCTGAGCTATCATCACCACATGGCCGCAGCGGTTGAAACCGAGGCGGAGTTGGACATGTTTATGAAACACTCCTCGGTGCCGCTCCTGTTTGATGCCGGACATATGGCCTTTGCAGGCGGCGACAATTTCCGTGTCATTGAAAACCATTACTCCCGGATCAGGCACGTCCACGCAAAAGACATCCGTAAGGACGTTGTGGACGGGCTGAACCGAAAAAGCGAGAGTTTCTTGGATGCTGTGATTAAGGGCGCATTTACGGTTCCTGGCGATGGCTCGCTTGATTTTGAGGCGATTGCCAAAGCTCTCGCGGCAAAGGGCTATGAAGGCTGGTTCGTCATAGAAGCTGAACAAGATCCGGTCGCCAATCCACCGATTGAAATGGCCAAGAAGGGGCGGGCTGAATTATCACGTGTCATGAGGGCGGCTGGATATGAGGTCGTTGCATAATCTGGACAGATAAAAAATTGTCCTAATCACAGCCGGGACGCATGGGTTTTTGCAGCTATCGCACGCCCTTCCACAGAAGCTGGCCTCCGATCATGAGCGCCAACTTCAACTCGAAGACTTACAAAACTCAAACTGATGATGTCCACCACTGGTTAGAAGGGAGCGGGAGCATCAAAAACCTGAAAAACATTGATGTCATATCTCGATCATCAGCGATAAAATCAACGACTTTTCAAAAAAATCCGCTCGAAGCGGCCCTGTGGCAGCGCAGCGGGGCAACACTGGGCTTGCTCGGGAAGCGGCCATTCCCGAAACTCAGATGCTTCACCAACGTCACACAATGCCTGTGTTTTCCCTCAAAAACTTGGCGCGGACGTATTCATCAGGGGTATTGCCTCGTAATAATGACAGCCTAGTGTCTTACTCGGCAGATCCTTCAGGCCCGTCTTGTGGCTTTCTCCGACCAAGAGCTAGAAAATGAAAAGTGCAGCGGCAACACCAGTACCGGCAAGAATTATATCAGCACTGGAGTTGGTGTAGCTTGACAGACCTTTTAAGCGATACACACTTACACGTAACCTGGACCATGGGTCAGTGGGCCCAAATGAGAGAGAACTCTTGAAAAATGAAGCAATCTTGGCTTCCAAAGGGGAATAGGAAACCGCTTGGCAATCAATTAACTGCCGCGGCCTGACCTGCTGCGTCGCCTGTAGCGAAGGCTGTTCCCATGACCCGGATTGACGCGTAGGCGCGCGGGTCGGCACCGATTGTACGACCCGCGAAATAAAGATTATCGAGGCCTTTTGCCCGTAATGAGTCCAAGGGGATAGACGCCCAGCCATCTCCGCCCACGGAGGTGTAGATTGGTTGACCAGGGGTTGTATGATCCTCCATCGGCCATGCCGCTTTTGCGACGCCATCTTCGCGTTGTCGACCCGTTGCCAGATCTTCATGGGTCAATTCATAGCGTGCGGCCGGATGCCGGCTTTCGCGAATGCCAATCTGTGGTCCTGTTTGTACGACATAGGCACGCTCAAACCCCGGTACATGTGCGCGTAACAGCCCAACATAACCATGGGCCGCCTCGCGCGCAGCACGCTCAGCTTGTGAGAAACTGCCAGAACTTAGATCGCTCAGTTGATGGTCGAACATCATCCACCACATTTCGCCCGTGTTCGGAACTTCGGTGTAAATTCCACCGTCATCACGGGCCGAGGGCCATAGACCGGTGTAGAATTTAAATGCCGCTTTGATCGCCTCGCGGTCTATGGGCACATTCTGGTTTCGCCCGCCAATTCGAACAGGAGCAGAAATCGCCTGCAGTTTACCCTCTAGATCGCCTACACGGCATGGCACGCCTGCGACCAGCGACAAATTGGCATCGCCAGTGGCATCAACAAAGCTTTTAGCCGAGACACGTGTACGGCCGTCCATCCCGGCCAACGTGACAGATTGTATTTTGTCAGCCGTCCGCGTGGCGGCCGCGATGCGCGTGTGTAGTAGAACTTCGACGCCATTGTCGGCAAGGACGCGGTCCAGTGCCAGTTTAACTGCCTCCGGTTCCAAAAGAATAATCCAATTCAGCGTGGTCGGTGACGAAAAAGGTTCGCAATCAAGGCCTAGTTTGCGCAATTCATCCAGTACCAAATCAGCGGCACCGCCAACCACTTTGATCGGCTTTGAACCTTGTTGGAAGAACCCGCAATAGGCCAGAACCTGCGCGTTGGTTGCAGCGCCCCCAAGAAAGCCATACTTTTCGACAAGCAAGACGCGCGCGCCCGCTTTTGCGGCCCCCAAAGCTGCACCTACACCGCCTGCTCCACCGCCTGCTATTACGACATCATAGTCACATTCCGGTTTCCGCATCATGTGCGCCAGCCTAACAATCGACGCTCCGCAATGCCGATCACGGCGCTGATGAGTACACCCAGCAAGGATAGGACAACCACACCTGCGAAGAGCCGCTCAAGATCATAAAGCGACCCCGCCTCAAGAATATACGCCCCGATGCCGTATTCCGCGCCAAGCATTTCAGCTGCAACCAATAAAATGATAGCGATCGCAAGGCTGATCCTAAGGCCAGATAAAATCCCAGGCATGGCGCCCGGCAGGACGATCTTGCGTACGATTGACCACCATGACAGGCCAAAGCTTTGCCCCATGCGGATCAGCGTGCGGTCCACGTTATCAACTGCGCCGTAAGTTGCCACCACCGTCGGGGTGAAGGTACCAAAAGCAATAAGCGCGTATTTGGATCCTTCACCGATGCCAAACCAGATTATAAACAGTGGCAGGAGTGCAATTTTGGGAATAGGGAAAATGGCCGCCACCAGTGGCACAAGTCCAGACCGAACATAAGAAAACAGGCCGATCAGGATACCAACGCTAATCCCAACACTGGCGCCGATAATCGCACCGACAGCCAGCCGGGATAGGCTGGGCCCCAAATGTTTAAAGAGGAGCCCGCTGTTGTAAAGCTGGATGAATGTCTCAAGCACGTCCGAGGGGCGCGGTAGAGACAGAGAAGATATCCAGCCCGACCGTGTGCCCCATTCAACGAAAAGAATAAGCAGAACGAAGACCAACACACCAACCCAGCGGCGCGATTTGGGCGCAAAGCCACCACCGCGAAAAATTACTGTTTTTGGCGCCTTATCCATGAAGGAGCTCCGAATCTGCGGCGCGCGCTTCTTCTCGCATCAGCCGCCAAAGGTACTTTTGCGCCTTGTCTAGGTCAGCATCCCCGTATTCGCGTTCAGCAAGTGGTTTTTCGATTTCAACCACTTCTCGAATTTTGCCAGGTCGGCGCGACAAAACCACAACCCGGTGCCCTAGGCGTACAGCCTCAGCCAGATTATGGGTGACATAGACTGCGGTGAAGGGCTTGCGGCTCCACAGTTCGACGAGGTCATCCATCAAAAGTTCGCGAGTTTGGCTGTCGAGTGCAGAAAGGGGCTCGTCCATTAGCATCACGGCAGGGTTCACGGCCAAGGCGCGCGCAATGGCCACACGTTGTTTCATACCGCCTGATAGTTGTTTGGGCAGCGCTTTGGCAAAGTCACTCAACTTGGTGCGTGCAAGAACGTCGGAAATGATTTCTTTCGCCGCGGCCCTTCTGATGCCATGATCCTCAAGCACCAACAAGATATTGCCCCACACAGAGCGCCACGGCAGCAGTGCGAAATCCTGAAATATGTAGGTGAGTGGATTAAGGCATCCTTCGGGCGGCTCCCCCAATTGCAATACGCGCCCTGAATTTGGGCGCTCTAGCCCACCGATAAAGCGTAAAAGGGTCGACTTTCCGCACCCTGACGGCCCGACGATGCACACGATTTGTCCGCTAGAAATATCCAGCGAAATGTCACGCATAACCTCAAAGTCGTCATAAGAATGACCGATGCCATCCAGTCGAATATCCATGGTGGACCCTTTAAATAGAGGCGGCGGGGCCAGCTTTACGCCAACCCTGCCTTGAGGAGAAATTTAGGCCCCGATGATGTCCACATAGGACCTGTCCACAAGCTGATCGATCGAGATGCTCGCATCCACTAACCCTTCGGATTGGAACCACGACAACTGGTCTTGGATCGAAGCGATGTTAAGTGCGGCGCCGGAATTGATGCGCATGGTTCCATTGATGATTGACGGTGCCGCCTTGGCTCGCTCCCGGTCCGTGTAGACGTATTTGTGGATCAGATCGACCATCACATCTTGATCAGCTGTTCCGTCGATCATTGCGGCGGCGTAGTCGTCTACACCTCTGGAGAATCCGTTGAGGAACCCCTCGGTCATGCTACGTTCATCCGCGGCGTTCTTTGCCGAAGTGAAGACAGTCGTCACCTGATAGTCAGGGATGTAGTCCGCGACATTGGCAACCATGTGCCATGCGCCTGCTTTAGCCAGAGGTTTGGCGATATGGGGCACGATGGACCAGCCATCCACTTGGCCAGATTTCATAGCGCCAATGATTGCGCCAACCTTTTGCAGAGGTGTGAAGGTCAGATTTATCCCTTCAGCCGCCGCCATTTTCGAACCCATGTAGTGGAAAGACGACCCGGCCTGTGTGACGGCGTATTTCTTGCCATCGAGGTCCTTCAGCGTCTTGATACCCGCCTGATATGACACATCCGATATCAGGTATTTTTGACCATCGATGCCAGCTTCCTCGCTTAGCGCGCCACCGATAACTTTGATTGCGCCCTTCTCGGCAAGGTTGATTAACCCGCCAGATACAGCGGTCACTGCATAATCAACGTCGCCTGATGCGATTGCAACTGCCATAGGCTGCGCTGCTTGGAAAAACTCAAACTCAACGTCTAGCCCCGCATCCGCGAAATAGCCGCGCTCAAAACCTACAAAGTTGCCGGAATGTGAGGTGAAACGCAGCGCGCCCACTTTGATCTTTTTGTTCGCGGCCACTGCCGGTGCTGCCAGCGCTGTGGCTGCGATCGTTCCGCCCATTAAGGCCAACGTCTTGCGACGAGTGATTAGTGTCATAGTGTCCTCCCTAAATGATCACTTGTTTTTTTCGTGGCGTAGCTCTGCGTCGAGGTCCTCTTGCAGAATCCTTAACGCATCGTCTTCGTTGCGCGCCAGCACGGCCTCTAACAGACCTTTCTGGCGGCATTTGCGTGCAGCCCAATCCAGCCTGCCTTCACGCATCTGGGCCAGTCGGAACCGACGGCTTTGGTCAAAGAACTTTCGGTGCAGATCAATCAGGCGTGGGCTGTTGCAAGCTTCGATCAACGCAAAAGAAAAGGCACGACAGGCCTCATCCCACTTCAACGCAATCAAATCGTCAGGGCTTGTGGCCACGTCTGCTTCGGTTTTTTGCAAGGCATGGTGTGCGGCCATTACGCGACCTTCCCAATTAATGTCCCCCTGTGTAATTGATCGTGACAACGCAATTTTTTCGACTTCAAAACGCACCATCTGAATGTCGCGCACATCGTCCTCGGTCGCAGAGGTCACTCGAAATCCGCGTTGTGCCGTGGCCTCGACCAAACCCTCGGTAGACAAAATCTGCAGTGTTTCGCGCATGGAGTGGTTGGACCCACCGTAACGCGCGCGCAACTCGTTAATTTTCAGTTTTTGGTCGGGCAGCAACGCGCCGAACGCAATATCGCGTCGCAAAGATGACGCGAGCAGTTCGACGATTGTGCTGTCGTCAGATTTTTTTCCAGAAAAAAGCATTTATGCTCCACAGAAATGAAAATATTGGATATAATAATAGTTCAGTACATATTTCTGTCAACTTCCACTATTTTAAGGGACTTGGACTTTGGAAATTTCGGGTAAGACCAAACTGTTTTCCATCATCGGCGCCCCTGTTGCTGGGGTCGTATCGCCACCCGCGGTCAACGCTTGGTTTGAAGCGCGGAATATGGACGTGAAAATGGTACCGTTTAACATTCCATTAGAGGGTATTGACACGTTTTGGGATGTATTGCGTGTATCCGAGACTTTTTTGGGCTGTTCGGTCACCTATCCTCATAAACAATCCGCCTATGCTGCGGCTAAAATACGTACGGACAGAGCCACACGTTTAGGTGCCTTGAACACGTTGCGTCGCAACCCTGATGGTTCTTTATCGGGAGATGCGACAGACGGTCTTGCATTGGTGCATGCTATCTTGGCCAAAGGAGGCACTCTAACCGGTCGTTCCGCACATGTAATTGGCGCAGGCGGTGGTGCTGGTCGCGCGATTATTGATGCATTCTGCGAAGCCGGAATTTCGCGGTTGATCGTTGAAGACACAGATCAGATGCGACGTGCGGAAACGGTTTCGCTGATTGCTGAGTATTGGCCAAATGTTTCGATCTCTCAAAAACAAGTGGCTGATATACTTGTAGATGCGACGCCGAATGGCAAAAGTGCCACTGCTAAGTCACTATTTTCTGATGATGCCATTGGTGGGTGCAAGATTGTCTGCGATATCGCGGGCGATCCAGCGATGAGCCAGTTTCTGATCAATTCTGAACGGATGGGGAAAACTCTAGTGGAGGCTAGTGATATGGGACACGAGCAGGTCGAAGTTCAAATGGAGTTCTTGCTTCAAAAAAAGCAGCCATGAGGGTTTTGTCAGAGCGAACCGGCTTGAGGCGGGTAGAGTTGATTTGTAACGTCTAGATATGGTCAAAACTGATCCATTTCGCGATTTCAAAACGAGCCGGGAGATTATTCGCTTGGTTGTGAAGTTGTATGTCCGTTTCTCTCCGTCCCTTCGCAATGTGTGAGATTTGCTGCATGAACGTGGCATCGGTTTGGTCCGATGTCTGTCAGCGAGATTGGTAAGTGCCGGATCGAATGTATGAAATCCAGCCGAAGGCGCTGGCATTTGGACGAAATGTTCGTGAAGATCAACGGTGAGCGACATTATCTTAAGTGGACCATGGATCATGAAGGCGAGGTCTTGGAAAGCTTTGTCAATAAGCGCTACGTTCAGCCGCAGATTGTTGGATGAAAACATAAAGTGTGTGATGGCTTCTCGGGGCAGTTACACTACTTTCCAACAGATATAAATATACTGTAAAATATCAAAAAATTTTTGTTTTGTTGTGGAATTGGGTATGGCTCATTAAAGTGATTTTATGGACAAGAAATCAATAAAAGCTATATGCAAGGCGATGTTTTGTGTACTTACGTTTGCTTTTTCTGCGCCACTTAAAGCAGATGAGAAAAAATTATCGTTTGAGGCGCAGGCTCTTCTGATTGCTCTTGGATATGACCTTGGCGCAGTGGATGGTCAATTTGGTAAAAAGTCAAAAAATGCGCTCTTGATGCATTATGCCTCTAAGGGAAATTCAGCTAAACCTGTGTTGGATAAAGCTATTTTAAATGATTTAAGAGTCGACTTTTTTGGCAGTGATCAGGAAAGTCAAATATCTGACTGGAATGGAAATTTTATCGTTCCATTAGAAATTTTAAAAAAATTATCTCAAACAAGTCGTCAAAAAATAGAGAGATTTTGTGGAGGCAATACACGGTGGCAGCAAGAAATTATAAATAAATCAATCAAAAGTTCCATTCCTCAAAAGCTTGAGGGATTTAACAGCAGAATGGATAACTATTCATCTGTAAATCATGCAGAAGAACTTGATTTATTTGTGCTAAGTTTCTCCCGCCTTGCTACAAGCTTTATAGCTCTTGATAATCATGTTGATGCGGAACTAGCCCTTGATGGATTATATAATTGGGCTAACGGAGATGCATTTCTAGATACGGTAGAGTGCACGGTATCTGGGAGATTAGACGATAAGAAATGTACAGAATGGACTGAATCTACAGGTCAAGATTTATCATCAATTAAAGACCATTCAACAGTTCAAATGCACATGATGCATTTATCATATGGTTATTACATGGGTTTGAATCGCTACAAAGAAAATGATGGTCGACACCCAGTAATCAAAAAATGGTTCGAGGCTTTTTATTTGCGAAATAAATCACCAGACCGAGAACCATATTTCGGTTTAGATCATGGTTGGTACTGGCCCGCGATTTTGGAGAACCAGCTACATGGGCGTTCAAGCATTAACTTAGTCAAAAGCATAATCAAACAGTTACAACGTGAAATCTTTGAAGACGGTTCAATTAAAAACAGAACAACCAGAGGAAACCGAGCACTTTGGTATCATCACGATGGTATGAAAGAGATTATGATTTCATTAGAAATAGCTAGACGGCACGGGGTTTCGATACCGCTATCGCTTGACGCAAAAGTAAAAAAAGCTGGGGAGATTTTTATTAGAGGCTTTGTGGATCATTCTTATCTGAACAGGTGGGCCAAGGTTGCACATAACGCAATCTATGTTGAAGGAGAACAAGAGTTTAAAGAAAACCTGAACGATATTCCGAATGGAAATTCGTGGTTTCATATTTATGCATATCGATACCCAAACTCCGAACTCACAAAGCAGCTTCGTACCCTGCTTCAATTCGAAAATAGTAACTCAGCCTCAAAAGATGCAATGATTGGATTTGGTTTAGGTTGTTTATATTCAGCAGCTTCTGACTATTAAGTCACCTCCATCGGCAGTGTTAGAAGAAACTTGGTTGTGAAGGGCAGGGTGTCCCACTATGGCTCCGCAATGTGGATGATCAGCCTCATTAGTGTGCCGCCGCTGTCGCCGAGCGAGCTCAATCTGGCGCGACATAATGGGTAACTTCTCAGCCCTTGCAGAGACTGATTTAAGTTGGTCTTACGAGCCCCTAATTTTCCCTCAAGCAAATAGTTCAAAATCGCGCCCAGGGGAACATATATGCATCCAAAATGTGAATTTTTTATTGGCTTTGGATGAGCGCCCACCATAAAATAAGTAAACATAAGAGTACTTGGTTCAGGGATTAAATTGTGAAGCGGATAACTACAGCCCTAGCGTTTCTAACCGCATTTACAACTGCAGTATTGGCTCAAGACTTCGAAGAGGGTTTAAAAGCAGCAAACTCAGGTGATTTTGCAACTGCCCTTCAGGAGTGGGAACAACTAGCGGAGCAGGGAAATGTTACAGCACAATACTACTTAGGCAAAATGTACCGTCGGGGTTTGGGTGGTGTTCAAGATAACGCAAAAGCTGTTAAGTGGCACGTCGAGGCTGCAGAACAAGGACTTGCTGCCGCTCAAAATGACTTAGGCAGTATCTATAAGAATGGTCTTATTGTCACTCAGGATTACGCAGAAGCTATTAAATGGTACCGTAAGGCCGCTGACCAGGGAAGTTGGGATGCTCGACACACATTAGACTATATTTTGAGTGTCGCTCTGGATGATACAGGAGCTGTTAAGTGTGGTAACCTTTGTGATAAACTTTGGTGGATGTCGGGAAAGACGGTCGCTGATTTGCGAGCTGAGCTAGATGCCGGCGCAAACGTTGACGCGGAGAATGAGGGGAAACGCACTCCACTTCATTATTCTGCATTCTTCGGTGCCCCTGAAAACGTCAAACTTCTGCTGGACGCTGGCGCACAGGTTGATGCTCGAACGACGGATGGTACTACACCATTACATCTTGCTGCACGAAACGGCACCCCTGCGACGGTTCAAGTGCTGATAGATTTTCGCGCAAAGGTTGATGCGCAAGATGACGAAGGTAACACCTCATTGCACCTTGCTGCCCGAAAAGGTGCCGTGGAAACAGTCCAAATCCTTTTAGACGCGGGTGCACAGGTTGATGCGCAGAATGACATTGGCGCAACGCCACTGCACAATGCTGCTGGAAATAGGAAGGATCATTTAAGCGTCCAAGTTTTGCTGGACGCGGGTGCTAAGATTGATGTGCGAGATGGGGATGGTGTGACACCATTAATTTTTGCTGCAATGTTTGGCAACGCTGAATGCATCCAACTCCTGCTTGACTTGGGTGCAGACGCAAAGGCGACGGACGCAAAGGATAAAACACCGTGGGATTACGCCCAATACAACCTGAAGCTAAAAAGAACCGATGCCTTTTGGGCGTTAAATGACGCGCTGTATAAATAGCTTCTGACAGAGGGTTTATGTCCGGTGTGTGGGAAAAAATGACCTCTTGTTGAGACCTTAGCTGGAATACCTGCCCTATCAGGCGGTTATCTATGAGCCTCTATTGCGAGACCTTAACCTTCTTTACGACCATCCCTCGGGACGTCATCTGATAATCGAACATGTTCTTCGAATAGACACCTTGTTTGAAATAAAAATTTTTCGATTTGAAGACCCCCGGAATTTTGGGTGTTTGATAAAAGCCCGATACCGCAGATTTTCCATCGATCCAAACATTCGTTGAAAACTCCCCCTCTCCATTGAATTGGATCAACACCCTAAGATTATATTCGGTACCGTCTCGTCGCAAGCGAACGTTGGGATTGCCTATGGTTCGGTCTTCCGGTTTACATTGCTCTCCTGCCCCCCCCTTCGCCAATATTTCCTCAGCCTCGTTAAATGACAAAACGCAGCCCATTCCGCTACTCCAAAACCAGTCCTGAGACCATTCGCTTGGTAGCAGTTTCCAAATGCCATCAGGCATAAGCCCCGCGTTCATCAACTGCTTTTCAATCCGCCTTAGCTCATCCCGAACCTTACGCCCAAAGCTCGCCGCGTGACGCCAGATTTGTTCTATATAGTTCGCGCATTCTGCGGCAAATTCAGACGAGTTCGAATTGGTCCGGCAGCAGCAATTTTACTCAACAAGGGACAAGGATATATCCAAAATTTTTTTACGGTCTACCGCCTTTAAATTGCTGAAATCATGATCGGTATCCACTGATATGATGCGTGTTGATGAAGAGATGCTGTATTCTTTAGCTTTGCTTGCAGAACCATATTCATCGTTGTCGCCTTGAAATATATAAAAGGGTTTTTCAACTTTTGATAATTGCTTTGTTCTATATGGCTCATGCTCTTTTTGGGGATGCTTGAAAGGATATCCAAAGCAAATGCACCCCACGATTTTTTCAAAAGATTCTAATTTTGTAGATAGTATCCCACCGGCCGAGTGCGATATTAGTATTACGCGACCATATTCCTGTTCCTTGAGGATTTTTCGAACATTTTTATAGTCATTGCTGCGAGTCAATACATAACTTATCAATAATATTGACATCTTTAAATTCAATGAGAGGTAGGCAAATTGAAGAATTCGTCTGAATATCTTGATTTTTAGATATGCACGCCAGAAGGGTCTGAAGTAGTGATCTGTCAAGATTGCTTTGGAGAAAGCATTTATTTTGGGTGTAATTGAAGACTTTATTTCTGTATACGGATTTCTATAGAACATAATGGCTTCAACATGATTTGATATCTCCCAAATAATCTCATCAATGCAACGGGAATTTCTCTTCACATTGGAACGTCCAATTATAACGGCTAGAGTTCTATTTTTATAGCATGGCATCGTTTGTGTCCGCGCGGGAATAGAGTGAATACTTTATTTTTTTCTTGCGTTGTGGACACATAGTTGACATCTGATTTTAGAAACCGACCCTACCTAAATCCCGATGCATAAATGGCAACGTTCGTTTGAAGTCTGTGCTAATTCTAAATCAATGCCAACCTGCCACTTTTGCTTTAAGTTCTCAGGTTTGTGGACCCAGCTCGAATGGCAAGACTCTTGGGCCTCATTAGGTTGCTTCTTGAGTGGCAGAAACTTCTGTCGGGCACTTTCAAAGGGAACTCGCTTGAAAACCTAGTAGGGCGGAAAGTAAATTGGTTGAAACGACAAAACGCAGCCCATTTCGCTACTCCAGAGCTAGTCCTGAGACCATTCGCTTGGTAGCAGTTTCCAAATGCCATCAGGCATAAGCCCCGCGTTCATCAACTGCTTTTCAATCCGCCTTAGCTCATCCCGAACCTTACGCCCAAAGCTCGCCGCGTGACGCCAGATTTGTTCTGGATAGTTCGCGCATTTTGCGGCAAATTGAGACGAGTTCGAATTGGTCTGGCGCCCTAATTTAGGGCATTGCGTGGCGAACTTCTAAGTAGCGCCACACAGGTTCTCCTTCGAGGACGTCTGCGAGACCGTCTAGTGCGCCATAAGACATTCTCCAATTTAAATATTCTTCATATGCTGCTTTGCTAGTCCACATCGAAACCGCTTCTACTTGGCCAGTTTCTTCGTTGTCTGTTAAATAAAGCCACATGCAGTCTGGACGTGAACGAGTTGCTACAACGAGAGTTGCAAAATCTGCAAAGAATTTCGCCTTTGCTTCCTGCTTTACGGGTATTTGTAGGTTTACAATGCAAGTCATTTCTATTCCTGTTTTGATTGATTTGAAGTTTCACGCGAACAATTTCAAAATAAGATAAAATAAGGCAAAGTCAAAATCTACCTTTTAGTTTTAATTATTTTTAAATCAAAATTAGTTTTGAAGATGCGATCCTCCAGAGAATTCTATAGAATAAATGAAATAATATAAGATCCGAGTTGACCGAAGAAGTATCACGGTGAAGGAAAATTTTTTTACCCAATTTTGGCAGAAGTTTTAGCAGGTGCTGATCAATTGTTGATAATTATGATTTACGATAAGACGGGTTACAAAAATGAATAATTTACTTCAATAAATGCGAACAGAAATCACTATATTCCTCAAAATTTAAACTTATATGTTTAAATTTTTCTTACCAATATGAAGAAAAAATGCCATTACATTGATGAGATTATTTTGTAGATTTTTGATCATGCTAAAGAGAGAATTTTTTTATAAAACTTCATATGAAAAACAACGATCTCAATCAAATCTAAAGTAAATGGCTCCTCCAAAGGAATCTTGACAGAACGCTACCTTATCGCGAGCTGTAAAATCGGCCTGCCAAACTGATACTACGCAATCATAGCGGATTTTTTTTGGTAGCTGCCTTTTGCGTATTTCTCGGCGCTTGCATATTATGCCTGCTTTTCCCGAAAATTGAATTCAGTCACCCACATCTGAGGCCAGTGCAATATACCACCGTTGCGACACTCAATCACTCTGGTTTTGCCAGGTTTCGATGGCAGTTTTGGCTGGTCATCAAATTGCAATCCATCGCCGCAGAGTAGGCGGCAAGCGTCACCCTCATCATCGATGATTGCCTTCTGGATTCCACGCGCGATATCCCGTCCACCTCATGGTGGTTGACGTAGACCTGCTCTAGGGTTCCTTGAGCCTGGTTCGCCCATAGGTATTTGATTGCATCTGACATTTTGTTTCTCATTTCAGCGCGGTTTGGACATACGTGGCGTTCTGTTTGCTTTTCAACATGGGAAACAGTGATTTCGGCGACAATGCGCTGCACGTTTTAAAGTGGTTCAAAAAAAGGGGTAAAAAGCGAGGCGTTATCAATTACTAACACCTTATCTAGGAAGCAACCAACACGCTCTGCCATTTTTTCTGGCGTAACATC
>ERZ1047985.380-NODE-380-length-35544-cov-6.174251_pt1 | contig 35544 bp, 34 predicted proteins | sample MGYA00383097_ERZ1047985 | MGnify/ENA primary metagenome ERZ1047985 (study PRJEB29581, sample SAMEA5548367) | metagenome | biome: marine; feature: coastal; material: water | depth 50 m | study: Short-term variability in the microbial, nano- and picoplankton...
AGGCTGCAGACCAATTGAACATTTCTGTTTTAGCTCAAACAGTAACCAAACATTTTCTATGTTACCCAAAAAGCTGCGTAGTCTAGAAAATTTGTAATTTAGCCGCTTATGAAGTTTACTGCAAATCAAATAGCAGAAATGCTAAATGGGGTTGTTGACGGTGATTCAACAATCATCTTAAATCAACTTACTAAAATAGAAGAGGGCTGTACGCATTCTTTATCTTTTTTATCAAATCCAAAATACAATGAGTACTTGTATGAGACCAAATCCTCAGCAGTCATCATAAACAAAAATTTTGTCCCTGAGAAAAAGGTCGAAACGACCTTAATCAAGGTTGATGATGCCTACGCATCTTTTGCGAAATTACTTCGTATTATTGAAGACCTACAAAAGAAAAAAAATGGCATTGAAAAACTTTCTTTCATTCATGAAACGGCAGAGGTAGGAGAAGATGCTTACATTGGAGCATTTGCTTACATAGGGAAAAATGTGAAAATTGGTCGTAATGTGAAAATATACCCTCACTGCTATATCGGGGATAATGTTCGCATTGCTAATGACTGCTCACTATTTTCTGGAGTGAAGATATATCACAATTGCGAAATTGAAAAAAACACCACCATTCACGCTGGAGCAATCATTGGTGGAGACGGGTTTGGATTTGCTCCAAATACCGGAAATGCTTACGATAAAATTCCTCAAATAGGAAATGTAGTCATTAAAGAAGGCGTTGAAATTGGAGCCAATACCTGTATTGACAGAGCTACAATGGGCTCTACAATTATTCACAAAGGAGTGAAACTTGATAATATGATACAAGTAGCTCACAATGTTGAAATTGGGGAAAATACAGTAATTGCATCCCACACAGCCATAGCAGGCTCAAGTAAAGTGGGGGAAAATTGCATGATTGGAGGACAAGTCGCTATCGCAGGCCACCTTTCCGTAGCTAATAATGTAAAGGTTGCAGGGAAAACGGGTATTGCAAAAGACATCAAGGAAGACGGGAAAACACTACAAGGTCCTTTAGCCTTCGACCTTAAAGACTTCCAACGATCCTATATTTACTTCCGTCAGTTACCTCAATGGGCAAAAAGAATTGACGAATTAGAGAAAAAGATGACCGTACAATAAATGGAGCAACAGCACAGCATAAAAAACAAAGTAAGCATCAGTGGTATTGGTTTACACACGGGTAATGAAGTAACCCTAACTTTTAATCCTGCTTGTGTAAATCACGGGATTCGTTTTCAACGAATTGATTTGCCAGGAAAACCCATCATTGAAGCTGATGCCCGATATGTAACTGAAACAGATCGAGGGACTACCTTAAATAAAAAAGGAGCTAAACTTCAGACGATTGAGCATATCCTAGCGGCTTGTGCTGGTCTAAAAATAGACAACCTTCTCATTGAGTTGAATGGAGAAGAGCCACCTATTCTCGATGGCAGCTCAATAGAATTTATAAACTGTCTGAAGAAGGCAAAAATTCAAGCTCAAAATGCCGTAAGAAAGTATTTTGTTATAGAAAAAGAAATTAATTACGAAGACCCTGAAACAGGCATTCGAATTCAAGCACTTCCTGCTGACGAATTCAGCGTTTCAGTAAGCATCGATTACAACTCAAAAGTTCTAGGTAAACAAACAGCAGAACTCAAATCCATTGACGAATTTGAAAATGAATTTGCAGATGCAAGAACTTTTTGTTTTTTACACGAACTCGAACTACTTTTAGATCATGGACTCATTAAAGGAGGCGATCTGAGTAACGCCATCGTTTATGTTGAAAAAGTGGTAGCAGAGAAAGAACTCGAAAGACTCGCAACCTTGTTTAAAAAAGAGCGTATTGGTGTTTGTAAAGACGGGCATCTTAACAATCTAGATCTCCGTTATTCGAATGAAGCCGCAAGACATAAGCTTTTGGACGTCATTGGAGATTTAATGCTCGTAGGCCTTCCAATCAAAGGAAAAATTATTGCACACAAACCAGGTCATGGACCAAATACAACATTCGCAAAAATTATGAAAGAAGTCATAAAAAAACAAAAAAACCAGCCGCCAGCCTACGATCCTAACGCCACTCCGGTGATGGACATTCATCAAATCATGGACACACTTCCTCACAGACCCCCTTTCCTATTGGTCGACAAAGTCCTTGAATTGAGTGACTGTAAGGTTGTCGGGTTGAAAAATGTTACGATGAATGAACCCTTTTTTAAAGGCCATTTCCCTGGGAAACCTGTAATGCCAGGAGTTCTTCAGATTGAAGCTATGGCTCAAGTAGGGGGTATTCTTGTCTTGAACACTGTTCCAGACCCTGAAAATTATCTAACGTACTTTATGAAGATTGATAAAGTGAAATTTAAAAATAAAGTCCTCCCAGGAGACACGTTAATCTTTGATTTAGAGCTAATCAGCCCCATAAGAAGAGGTATATGCCATATGTCTGGCCGTGCCTTTGTTGGTGATAAAATTGTTATGGAAGGAGAAATGATGGCTCAAATTGCTAAAAAACACTAAGATGAATCAACCGCTCGCATACATACACCCAGAAGCCAAAATTGCACAAAATGTAGTCATTGAACCTTTTGTTACCATCAACAAAAATGTTGAAATTGGTGAAGGAACATGGATAGGTTCAAGCGTTACCATCATGGAAGGTGCTCGAATTGGTAAAAATTGCAAAATATTTCCCGGTGCTGTAATTTCAGCCATACCCCAAGACTTAAAATTTGGGGGTGAGGAAAGTCTCGTTATCATAGGAGATAATACAACGATTAGAGAATGTGTTACCATCAATCGAGGAACTAGCGCCTCGGGTAAAACAGTAGTGGGTAACAATTGCCTACTCATGGCATATTCTCACGTTGCACATGATTGTTTTATTGGGAACAACTGTATTATCGTTAACAATGTTGCCATAGGAGGACACGTTACTCTTGGCGATTACGCAATTCTAGGAGGTCTTTCGGCAGTACACCAGTTTGTTACAATTGGTGCTCACGCCATGATTTCTGGAGGAGCTTTAGTTCGTAAAGACATTCCACCTTACGTTAAGGCAGCTAAAGACCCTGTTTCCTTCATAGGAATCAACTCTATCGGACTTAGACGAAGAGGCTTTTCCTCTGAAAAAATAGCTGAAATCCAGAACATCTACAGACAGTTGTTCCAAGCAGATAATAACATTAGTCAAGCACTTGAAATTGTTGATGCTGATTTCCCTGCAAGTAAAGAAAGGGATGAAATTACAAGCTTCATTCGTTCTTCTCAAAGAGGTGTAATGAAGGGGTATTCATCTAAATAAGTGCCCTTACATCTTACAAATATTGCCAAGAAGTACAACAAGAATTGGGTTTTCAGAAAAGTTAACATTCAGTTTAACACCCCTGGGACCTATGTAATTAAAGGGTCTAATGGCTCAGGTAAATCCACGCTATTAAAAATAATATCAGGCCATTTGAGCGCAAGCGAAGGTGAGCAAAAACTCATTATAAACTCCAAAGAAATTCCAATTGAGAGCTGGCCTGAACACATCGCCTATGCAGCCCCCTATTTTGAATTAATTGAAAACATGTATTTGGAAGAGTTTCTTGAATTTTACACAAAATTCAAACCGCTCAATAAAAACATTACAATCGATAAGTTTATAACTATTACATACCTAGAAACATCGAGGAACAAGCAGATAAAAAACTTTTCTTCAGGAATGAAACAAAGATTAAAATTAGCTCTTGCTTGGCTAAGCGATGTATACGTTGTACTTTTAGACGAACCATGCTCTAACCTCGACCAAAGAGGAATTGAATGGTACAAGAAAATGGCAACAAAATACAGCAAAGACAAACTAATTATTGTATGTTCAAACAACATTCAAGAGGAATTCTTTTTCTGCGAGAACAGCCTTAATATAGATGACTTTATGGATAGTCACAACTCACAAAAAAATACATTGAAATCCCAAACCTAAGATTATGGCAAGTACATCAGACATCAAAAACGGTTTATGCATCAAGCACAATCACGATTTATTTAAGATTATTGAATTTCTCCACGTTAAACCAGGGAAAGGACCCGCTTTTGTAAGAACAAAGCTAAAGAGTTTAACCAGTGGGAAAGTTCTTGAAAATACATTCCCTTCGGGAGCTAAAATTGAAGCAGTAAGAGTGGAAACCAGAAAGTATCAGTATTTGTATGCTGAAGATACTGGCTTTCACTTTATGAATACAGATACATTTGAACAAATATATCTTGAAAAAACGATGGTGGGTGGTTATGAATTTATGAAAGAAGGTGAAATCGTTGAAGTCGTATTTGATGCTGATGAAGAAAACCCACTTACATGTGATGTTCCCTCTTCTGTTGTTTTAGAGATTACTTATACCGAACCAGGGGAAAAAGGAAATACAGCTACAAATGCTACAAAACCTGCAACCGTAGAAACGGGTGCCAACGTTAATGTACCTCTGTTTATTAACGAGGGTGATAAGATTAAAATTGACACCGTTAAAGGTGCTTATCAAGAGCGCGTAAAATCTTAAATTAATACAGATTTATTGAAAAGGGGGCTGTATACAGCCCTCTTTTTTTATGCTTCAACTTTCCTTTGGGAATGCCTTAAATCTAAGACAACTATGATGGCCACAAATGCCCATATAGGGACAGATGCTTTATCCATGTCGAGGAAATTATTTAATACCGCATGCGTAAAATAGGTAACCAAACCTAAGATACATGCCAAGAGTACTCTCTGTTCTTTTTCGTCCTCTAATTTGTGATACAAGACAATCGCCTTGGTGAAAATTACAACAACAAGACCTAAAAAAATAAGTAAACCCGGCCAGCCCGTTTCTGCTAAAACACTTAGATACTCACTATGAGCATTACCCATATTACCCGCATTCGTACTTATTATGGTCTTCTCATAATAATTTTGATAAGGCGCGTAATTGAACTGATAGGTCCCAGCACCCCATCCTAAATGAGGTCTTTCCTCAAAAAGTCGTAAAGCAGACTTCCACCTGTTAATTCGTTCTAAATTAGAAGCATCTGTACTTACATTGGACATGGATTGTACGTGTTCTATAAAACTATCTGAAGAGTCTTGACTGTTCTTTTCAAGAACCATCAAGATATCCGTTTGAAACATCAAAACAAAAGCCACAAAAAAGCTTATCAATGTTAGTAATAATGAAAAACGTATTCGCAGTTTTAGGACTACATAAACACAAACAGCTGCTAAAACACTTAACCATGCAGCCCTTGTGTAAGAAAGCACCAAAGCAATAATTAGTAGGGCTGTAACAACAGAAAATAAAACAACCCAACCCTTTTGAGTATTCCACTTTATCAGATAAACAGAAAAGGGTAATAAGAGAGCCAAAGCCATACCGTAAGAGGTGTGATCTTTAAAAAATGGAGACATCACCCAATGGGCAGCTTCATGCTCAAACCCTTTTGTGGCGTGCTGTAAAATCGTGTACAGAGCAACCAGACACAAGCCCGCTAGATAAGCTTTCACAAAGCGATGTATATTATTCTTATTCTGAAACCAGGCAAATCCCAAGACATAAAAACTGCTGATAAACCACAACCGAGTAATGAATAATTTAAAGGAAACTAAAGGCATGGAACTACTGATGCTGGTAATTAAAAGCCACAACAAATAAATTGCGATTAGAATAGAAATAGGGTGTTTGTATAAATCTTTGAAGAGTTCTTTATCACTCAACATCCTTATCCAAGCAATCAACATCAAACCAAAAAGTAGGGGCTCAGTGGGCAAAGCCATCTCTACACCCATAGGATTGTATATTCCTAATTCTTGTAAACTGGTAGATAATGGAGTTAAAAAAGCCACGGCAGTTAACAACAAATCAACTCTTAAAATCGCTGCAGCAATAGTGGCAATTAGAATGGGAAGAATAAGCCCCCAATACTTTTCTTCAGCAAGCAAATAAGCGTTTGCAATTACAAAGCATAGTATAAGTAAAGGGACAATATATAGACTGTACTTTTTAGGCAAGATGATCGGTTGAAAGCGTCTGTCGAATATAAAGCAATACTAATGTCATTAAAAAGGTCCCCATACCCGAAAGTACAACGATAAGCCATCGTATTGGATAAGCTTTCTTATCGGCAGGCACCGCTCGATTGATTACAAACCTATTCGTTAACTCAGCATCCAACTCCACACGTATATTTTCTTTTTCCAAGCGAATTGTTTCTAATTGTTCTTGGACCAACTCTAGATCTTCAAACAATCTGTAGTAAGTTCCTCCATACTGAGCCAAATGATTGAACTCTTTTTTTAATGCACGCGCGCCCTTTACATTGCCAGCTGACAAAGCTCTTGCGTAATATTCGGTTAACCTTTCAGCTTGTAAAGACACATCTAAGACGCCTAGAGAACGCAAAACTTCTAACGAATCATGAATTGAAAATAAGCGTGACGACAACTCATCATCTCGACGTTCTAAAATAACCACTGCCTGTTCTGCACGCTCCTTTTTGACGCGCTTAACAACCAAATCAATCAAATCTACAATTCGATTAGACATCTCAGCAGCAAGCTCAGGGTCCTTATCTAAAACCTCTACATTAATTGACATAAGCTCTGTTCGCTTGAAGCTAAAATGCTCATCAAAAGCCAAATTCATCCAGGTACGAGCATGTTCCGAAAGCGAATCAATTTCATAGTGTTCGAATAAATTATACTCCTGAACGATGCGGTATTGCATTTCATCAGAATTTAAAATCTGAAGAAGTCGCTCCGCCTCCAGTTCTTCACCAAACTCTAAAACATCCTTACGGTAAGGATTATGCTCCACGAGAAGAGCCTGAGAAATAGAATTTGTTGTTGTCGGATAAATAACAGCAGTAGACTTAAATTTCGGAGTCATTACTAAAGGGGACGAAACTACTGCTCCAAAAAAAGAAGCAATTAAAGTGAAAATCACCAAGGGTTTACGCCACTTGTATAAGTCTAAAATTAGATTTCCGGAATTAGACAGGGATGCTTTACTCATGTTTATTTTATTTTAATCAAATATACAACTAATCAATAGTTTTCCTCAGACATCATTACTTATGGCCTAGATTCGATTTCAACTTGCTATTCATTTTTTATGATCTCAATCATGCGCCTCAGAGGGATCATACGTACCATGATTGCAAGAATAGAAGATGTTACAGCAAAAACAACCATAGCCATAACCCAATTTGATATATGTAAATGTGAAAAATATGCAATTACAAAAACACTGAGAGAAAAGGCGAGAAGTTGAATAGCCCACTTATAAGTTAGATGTAAATCAAACCTCTTTTTTGAAACAATAATTTGTGTGATTGACACAATCAGTTGAGTAATTAAACTAGCAACTGCAGAACCTAAAGCCTGCCACTTTGGTATTAATAATAAGTTTAATCCGATATTAACCAATACAGCCATACCAGCTAAAATATTTAACAGTTTTAAGTCCCCATTAGCAGTTAAAAGCGTCCCAAATACATAGGTAGAGGAAATACAAACAAAACAAAACATTAATACAGAGAATAGTTGTGAGGATTGACTGCTCAGATCGTGATACCTCCAACTCATAATCTCATCTCCAAACTGAAAACATAAGACACATAATATCAATGCTCCAGAGAACATCATCTTAAATGAAATATCTACCAAATCAACTAGTGACTCTCGTGCTTTAATCATCTTCGAGAAAATAGGTAATAATAAAACCGAGAACAAATAAGCCACCATATTACCCGCTTCAAAAAACCGGTATGCCTGGGCGTAGTATCCAGCCTGGACCCTACCGTCAACAAGCATTTTTTCTAACATTACAGAATCACTTCTGTAATAAAAGGTCATCAATAAAATAAGTAATGCATAAGGCATACTCTGTCTAATAATGACCATCGAAAAAAGTTGATTAAACGTAATCTTTATGTAAAAAGATTTCTTCCAAACCCAAAACAATGCGAACAATAAAGTAATACCATAGGATACCGTTTGAGCATACACAAACCATTCTATCTCAAAAGACTTATTTGTGACATTACCCCAAAGCAATACAGAGCATATTAGAATCATTAAAAACCGATCTAAAACGGATATAATACTATCCTTAACAAACATTTGACTTCCGCCAAGATTAGACCGTAAATATAAAATTACAGCGACCAGGCCTTGATTGAATGCTAAGATAAGCAGCAGCCTCAAATCGTATTCAGAGTATCCCCATAGAAATCCGGCACATAGTATCAACAGGACATATCCAGCTACTAGTAGTAATTTTAAGCTAAATATTTTTGAAAAATACTTAGATAAGAGGTGCTCATTTTGAGCAATATTTTTTGTGTTGAAATTATTAATACCAAAATCAAGAAAAATATTGAATAGAAAGGAGAAATTGAATAAACTAAAATAAACACCATAGGTCTCCGCCCCAACACGATTAATAATTTCAGCATCAATCCCAAGAATATAGAAAGGCTTTATTAAAAAGTTGAGGACTAATAAGAACAATAAGTTTGTAATAAACTTCTTACGCATTGAAATGATGACTCTTAGCTAATCCAACGCCAAAAAAAGAACATTCGTACTTAATGCGCAACAAAAAACTCTATTTTTGTCTTTATGAGAATTGCGGTTAACACACGTCTCTTATTGAAAGATAAGCTTGAAGGTATAGGGTGGTATACCCTAGAAACACTATCAAGAATAGTGAAATCTCATCCTGAACATGAGTTTTACTTTTTATTCGACAGGCCTTATGCTGAGGAATTTATCTTTGAGGAAAATGTACACCCCATTGTCATAAACCCTCCAACAAGACACCCAATTTTGTGGTATTATTGGTTTGAAATTCGGATTCCAAAAGTTCTCAAACGACTCAAAGCCGACTTATTTCTCTCTCCTGATGGTTTTTTGTCGCTTACCAGCAAGATCCCTTCTATCGCCGTAATACACGATATAAACTTCAAGCATCACCCCAAAGATTTAAAATATGTGCATCGTGTTTTTTACAATTATTTTTTTAAAAAATATGCGCGAAGAGCAGATCGTATTGTGACTGTCTCTAATTTCTCTAAAGCAGACATTTGTGAGAACTATCAAATTGAAGAATCAAAAATAGATGTGAGTTTGAATGGTGTCAATGCCAATTTCCACCCTATAGGCTTAGTAGAACAAATTGCAGTTCGAAAAAAATACAGTGAGGGCAAAGATTACTTCCTATTTGTGGGTGCGCTTCATCCAAGAAAAAATATCTCTAGACTTTTACAAGCTTTTGATGATTTCAAATCAACTACGAACTCAAGCAACAAACTCTTGATTGTGGGAGCAAAAATGTGGTGGAATAAAGAACTTCAAAACAGCTTCGAAACCCTAAGACATAAAAACGATGTTATTTTCACCGGACGTAAAAACCCCGAAGAACTTAACCAACTATATGCCTCAGCATTTGCTTTTTGTTTTGTCCCTTATTTCGAAGGTTTTGGCATTCCGATTATTGAGGCTATGAAATGTGCTTGCCCAGTAATCACCTCTAATATTACAGCAATGCCCGAAGTAGCAGGAGATGCTGCTTTACTGGTTAATCCTTTTGATATAACTGAAATAACCAATGCCATGATTAAACTAAATATGAATAATGAACTTCGATCAGAACTTTCTGCAAGAGGACAAATACATTCCCAACACTTCAATTGGAATACTACAGCCCTAAATTTAGGGCAAAGTATCGAAAAAGTTCTCTCCAAATGTTAGCCTCTTATCTAGATGAAAATAAAATTGAAGTAGGTTGTGATGAAGCTGGTAGGGGTTGTCTTGCCGGACCCGTTGTAGCAGCAGCCGTAATTTTACCGAAAAATTTTCAGCACCCTCTTTTAAACGACTCAAAACAACTCAGTGAAAAAAAGAGAATTCATCTTAGGGAAGTAATCCATGACCAGGCTTTGGCATATGCTGTAGGAATTGTGGAACCCAAAAAAATTGATGAAATCAACATCTTAAATGCTTCATTTTTAGCTATGCATAAAGCCTTGGACCAGATTCATCGGTCTTTCGATAGTATTTTAGTGGATGGAAATCGTTTTAAAAAATATTATGAAATAGAGCATCACTGTATTATCAAAGGAGATGCAAAGTACTTAAACATCGCAGCTGCTTCTATCTTAGCAAAAACCTGCCGAGATGACCTAATGGGAAAACTCGACGCGGAGCATCCTCAATATCTTTGGAAAAAAAATAAGGGGTATCCAACAAAGGCTCATCGATCAGCCATCAAAGAATTTGGAGTCACACCAAATCATCGCGAGAGTTTTAAATTACTTCCTGATCAATTAAGCCTAGACTTTTGATAAAATTTCTATTTTTGAAATGCTTAAAATAAAACGATGAATCGGCTTCTGAGTATACTACTTATTGTTACACCATTTTTTGCTTGTCAACCTGAACAGGAAAAAAGCCTGCCCATACAAGCCATCCCTATCGATGCGGCATTAATTCTTCAATCAAATGACTTGTCAACAAGTATTGAGGAACTTTCAAACAATAAACCCTGGGAAGTTTTAACTCATGAAACTTCTCTAAAAATTCATTTGGAGAAACTATTGAAAATAGATTCCACCCTTTCGACATATGGATTAAATATAAAAAGTGTTAATCCTGTTTTCTTGTCATTACACCTTACAGGCTCCCAATCATTTGACTGGTTGGCAATAACTGCTACTGAAAACCAAGAACAGAAACTACAATTACTTGAGCTAAGCTTGGAAAATTTTTCTTCAACAAAAGAATATCCCTACAGCAACGCAAACATCATTGAAGTAAATACAGCCAAAGAAAAGATCTTCTATACCATTCACAAAGACCTAGTATTTCTAAGTCCTAAAAAGGTTTTGGTTGAAGATGCGATAAGACAGTTGAAGACGCCTAATAATTTAAGTTTAGACAAATCTTTCCGTCGCATTTACGACTCTTCGAATAAAAAAGAAGATTTTAACCTTTTTGTTAATTCTAAAAATTTTGACAAGCTTAGCTCTGGAATACTCAAAGAGAGTTCTGAGACTGAAAAACTCGCAGAATGGTTTCAATGGGACGTAGACCTACTTGAAAATGGTATATTGATGACTGGAATTAGCTTAAGCCATGATTCTTTATCACAAGAACTTAGCTTTTTCAAAGGCAATGCTGGCTCCCAACCAATTGCAACAGCAGTACTCCCAAAAAACACAGCTCTATTTACCAGTAAATCCTTCGAAAATTTTAAGCAATACCAACGAAAACATATTAATGCCATAGAATACAATCATCAGAAAAGTAATTTTGAGACGAAAATTAACACTCTAAAACAAGAACACAAAGAGGAATTTGAAAATTGGATTGACAGTGAAATAACTTGGTTCTTAGCAGGAAAGAGTTCTCAACTAAACTCTGGATTGGTCATCCATATCACAGACGGCGAACAAGTAGAAAATTATATCGCTATAAGATCTGATTCCATTTTTGAGTATCGAGAAAAAAAATTATTCAAGTGGGACCAACTAAAACACTTAGTTAGCATAAGCAATTTTCGAGAAGTAAAAGAGTTAGTCTATGCATGCATCCTTGAGGAACAACTCATATTGACCGATGATATGGGCTTATTGAAAAGCTTGATAAATGACTACAAAGCCAATCGAACACTAAAAAACTCTTTAGTCTATCAAAATTGTTTAGATAAACTAAACTCTAGATCAAACTACACTACATACATTCAAAATCCATCTGTATTAAATCTTTCACACCACTATCTTGAAGATAAATTATCTGGATTTCTCAATCAGCACTCTGAGGTTTTAAACGAATTTAAATCCTTCGCCATCCAATTTAGTGCTGATGGTCGTGATTGCTATACGAATGCTTATTTACACTATGACTCATCCCAATCTGAAGATACCAGATCACTATGGGCAACTCAACTAGAAGCACCCATTCTTTCTGAAATTAATATCGTAAAGAATCACTACAACCAAAAACAAGAAGTTATTGTACAAGATGAAAATCTTAACCTGTACTTAATCTCCACAGAAGGTGAGATTCTTTGGAAAAGAAAACTACAAGAAGCAATCCATGGAGGTGTTAAACAAATCGACCTATTCAAAAACAAAAAACTACAACTCCTGTTTAACACCTCAAGCAAAATTTTCTTGATCGACAGAAAAGGAAGAGATGTAGCATCCTATCCAATTCATTTAAAACGTGAAACGGACCTTCCTCTATCTTTATTTGATTACGAAAAAAACAGAAATTATCGAATACTTGTTTCATGCGGAAAACATCACTTCATGTACAATAAGCACGGAGAATTGGTCAAAGGGTGGGGTTTAAAAGAAACAAAAAGTGAGGCCATACACCCCGCTGAACACTTTGTTGTTGCAGGAAAAGACTACATCCTCTTGCCGGAAGAAAACGGAACACTAAACATACTAAACCGAAAAGGTGGAAAACGTATTAAAGTGAAACAAAAAATTGATTTCTCAACAAATAAACTTCAAATACTAAAAGGCAAGAGTCGGGCAGAAACCAGAATTGTAACAATTGACAAAAACGGCGTACAGCAAAACATTCTTTTTGATGGAAGTATTGACAACAGCATCCAATTTGCATTTGACAAAACCGTCAAGTTTAGCTATATAAATAAGCACCACATCCTTACAGAAGGGAAAGATTTAAAGGTAAATGGACCAAAAATGAATCTAATTCACAATTTCAAAAGTGAAAATTTAACGACTGTACAACTTTACGAAATTGAAAAACAATACTATTTAAGTATCACAGACACCGAGAACGCTGAGGGTTATCTTTTTAGAGCTCCTGGCGATTTATCGGAGGGCTTCCCTGTTTATGGAAAAACAAATGGAATAACCAACGATATAGACCTTGACGGGAAACTCAACTACCTCATTGGAGGTGAGTCGGGCATGATTTACAACTACGTCGTAGAATAATTTTTAGGCTTCCTTTTTCTTAAGAATAATTTCTGCCCCACCTGCAGCTTCGTATCCATTGTTATTCTATTCTTGTTACAAAGTTTCTCCAACTGTATGCCGTACAATTGAGAAATTCCATGAAGCGTCTCACCAACTTCTATACGATGGTACTCCGTTTTTGATTTCTTCTTTTTGGCCTCTAAATAAACCCTTTCATTTGGCAACAAATTCACATCATTTTCTCTGTCATTGTATGTCAAAAGCTCCCACAACCATAAGCTTTGTTGCTTGGCAATAATATCATAGTTTTCTCCTTTCAGAGCCAAGACATACTTCAATCCATTTTCACTTTTAAAAATTTCCTTTCTGTATTTACGTTTTGGTTTTTTAACCTTTCTTTTACCCGATTTAGATGATTTATCGTACTGATCCAATTCATATCGTTGAATCAGATTGATGAGTTTATTCGCATACTCTGGATGTGTAGCATATCCGGCTTTTTTCAAACCTTTTGCCCATGACTTATAGTCGGTCATTTTATAGTCGAACAAAAAAGCATAACGATCTCGAGTTTTTAAAAATTCCGAATGGTCTCTGTAAGAATCGGCAACTTTCTTGTACTTTCTAAAACACTCATTCTTTGCATCATCATCGTGATATACTTTTCTTCCCTTCCAACCTTTATGACATTTTATCCCAAAATGATTTTTTGATTTTCTTGATAGGGTTGAATTCCCATTTCCAGACTCTAAGATTCCTTGAGCAAGTGTTATACTCGCCGGTATCCCAAAGGAATGCATCTCGTCAATAGCAATTTTATGATATTTACGAATGTATTGCTCAGCTGCGGGCTGTTGTGCAAAAACTGACGTTGAAATTGATACAATAAAGATGTAAAAAATTCTTTTCATAGGATCTGTAAGCCTTTATCTTTAATTCGTTCATTCATACCTAAAACACCTTGAAGCCCTCCCGTGTGAATCGCAATGATTGTAGAACCTCTTCGAAAATAATCATTTTCAATCAAGTCCCACAAACCGTACATCATCTTTCCGGTATAAACAGGATCTAAAGAGATATTGTGTTTTAATTTAAACCGATTTATAAAATCAACCAAACTTCTATCCACCTTAGCATAACCTCCAAAATGATAATCCAAATTCAATGACCACTGTGAGTTTATCACATACTTACCAATCTCATCCTTAAGAAAGTTAGCCCCCTTTAACGACGAAAAAGCAAGTGCTGCTTGATGGGGTTTCAAACTATTTATGATACCAGAAACAGTTCCTCCTGTACCACAAGCACAGCAAACTACATCAAAATCAAATTTGACATCTGATAGAATTTCTTCACATCCCTTTACGGCCAATGTATTCGTACCTCCCTCCGGGATTAAATAATAATCCTCAAGGTCCGATAAATATTTAGCTTCAAAATGTTTTGTCGTCTTTTCACGATAAGCACTGCGGTCTACGTATCGCAACTCCATTCCACAAGAATGTGCGTAGTGAAGCGTTGGATTTAAAGGTGCATACTCCTCCCCTCGAATTACTCCAATGGTTTTAAAACCAAATTCCTTTCCGGCTGCAGCCGTCGCAGAAATATGATTTGAAAAGGCTCCACCAAAAGTTACTAGGGTTTTTAAGTTTATAGACTTTGCATATTGCAAGTTGTAATGTAATTTACGCCATTTGTTACCTGATATTTTCTCATGAAGTAAGTCCTCACGTTTCAAAAAAACACGTACAGACTTTTGCCTTAACAATGCTTCCTCGACTTCTTGAATAGGGATATTAACAGGTAAATTCATACGTCAAAGATACTCGGGAAAATCGTAAATTTGCAACTATGAAGATCGAAGGTTTTTCTCAATTTCAAAATTTAGATCCAGAAGACTATTACCAATCTGGAGAAGGATATATTATATATACGGAAAAATACCACCTAAAAAGAGGGTGTTGTTGCAAAAACCGATGCAAACACTGCCCCTATGAATTCTCTTCAACAAACACTAAAACACCTAAAACAAAAAACACCTAATTCCACACAATAGTCGAGGGTATTACAAAAATCTACTTTTTTTATATCACAAATTTTAAGTAAATTTATAATGTTATACAATATTTATTTTAAGCATAAACTCAATACCCAATAATTAATAATCAAATCATTTACATGGCTATCGGTTATTTAAAAATAATTTACTCAGGTTCATTTATTAATGCACAATTTATAGCATCTATACTAGAGGACAACAATATTAAATGTGTCATCAGAGATGATTTTCATAATAGTATAGTCGCTGGATGGGTGGCTCCTGGCTCAGAAAACTCAGTGCGTGTTTTGGTCGCAAAAGAAGATTTGCAAAATGCTTTAAAAGTGATAAACGAATCTAAAAATAATTTAAAATAATTTCTTGATAAAGAACATTCTAAAGAGGGCTAACAAGAACTAAAAATCAATTTCAAATTTATCGCTACAGCAAGTTCTTTGTTTTCATCAAGGCATTTTGCAAACCATCTGGGTTTTTACCTCCAGCCGTGGCAAAGAAAGCTTGACCTCCTCCGCCTCCTTTGATTTCTTTTGCAATTTCACGTATAATTTGACCGGCATTAAATCCTTTACGCTGAGTCAAGTCTTCAGAAATAGCAACACTCAAATTAGCCTTACCATTATTCTCTGCACCTAAAACCATCAATAAATTATCAACTTCATTTTTACAAGCAAAAGAAAGGTCTTTCATCGCTTCGGGCTCAAGATCGACAATAGCACTGATAAAATTAACCCCATTAATTTCCGTCACTGATTTAATCAACTCAGATTTCAATCCTGTTATTTTTTGTGCAAGAAGTAAATTTAATTTCTTTTCTAGATTCGCATTTTCTTTCATGAGACTCTCAACACCTTTTATGGGGTCATTTGCATTCTTTAACAACAAACGGAGTTCATTTAGAGTAACTTCTTGCTGTTTATAGTATTGAAAAGCCTTCTCAGAGCTAATGGCCTCAATTCGTCGTACCCCTGCTGCAACACCAGCTTCGGAGGTGATTTTAATCAATCCTATTTGTCCGGTGGAAGCAACATGGCATCCGCCACAAAGCTCAATTGAACTTCCAAATTGAATGACCCGAACTGCATCACCATATTTTTCACCAAAAAGCATCATAGCTCCTAATTGCTGTGCTTCAGTCATCGGAATAGAGCGCTTTTCACTTAAGGCAATGTTCTCCCGAATCTTCGCGTTCACCATATCCTCTACCTGCTGAATTTCTTCTGAAGTCATTTTGGAGAAATGCGAAAAATCAAAACGCAAATATTGGTCATTCACCAAAGACCCTTTTTGCTCTACATGCTCCCCTAAAACACTTCTTAAAGCCTCATGAAGCAAGTGTGTAGCAGAATGATTCTTTTCTGTAGAAACCCTTTTCTGGGTATCTACCTCCGCTACAAATACATCTGATGGATTTTCTGGCAACTCAGTGGTAAAGTGAACAATAAGGTTATTCTCTTTTTTTGTATTAAAAATTGGCACCTGTATTCCATTGGAGCTAATAACTCCCTTATCTCCTACTTGCCCTCCACCTTCAGCATAAAAGGGTGTTTTATCAAACACCAACTGATAAAAAGTTTTTCCTTTTTGCTTCACCTTTCTATACTGACTAATCTTAACATCAGCTGCCAATTGATCGTAACCCAAAAAAACAGTTTCCGTGTCAAATAAAGTAACCCAGTCCTCGGTTTCAACAACTGAAGCAGCACGAGCACGTTCTTTTTGCTTTTGCATTTCAGCATTAAAGCCATCCATATCAACGCCTTTACCATTTTCGGAAAGAATTAATTCCGTCAAATCAATAGGAAACCCAAATGTATCATACAACTCAAAGGCCTTAGCTCCATCAATAACAGTCTGTTTAGAGGAGCTTATCATCTCATCAATACGCTTTAAGCCCTTTTCTAAAGTCCGCATGAATGAATTTTCCTCTTCATGTATAACTTTCTCAACAAGTGTTTGCTGTTTTTTAATTTCTGGAAAGAAGTCCCCCATTTGATCGACTAACACAGCCACCAATTGATACATAAAAGGGCCTTTGACATCCAAGAAGGTAAATCCATAACGAACCGCTCTACGTAAAATCCTTCGAATGACGTATCCAGCACCATTATTAGACGGGAGTTGTCCATCGGCAATAGCAAAAGCGATAGCTCTAACATGATCTGAGACGACACGTAGAGCTATGTCAACTTTTTCATCCTTACCGTATTGAAAACTGGTAATTGCACTTAATTTTTTAATTAAAGGGGTGAAAACATCTGTATCGTAATTGGATTGTTTCCCTTGTAGAGCCATCGCTAAACGCTCAAAGCCCATACCGGTATCTACGTGTGTATTCGGGAGATTTTCCAAGCTTCCATTCGATCGTCTGTTGTATTGCATGAAAACCAAATTCCACACTTCAACCACTTGAGGATGATCGTAATTTACCAGAGTTCGAGCATCCACTTTGGAACGTTCTTCCTCAGGACGCAAATCAATATGTATTTCGGAACAAGGGCCACAGGGACCAACATCTCCCATTTCCCAAAAGTTATCCTTTTTATTACCATTCAATATTCGATCTTCAGGGACATGTGTTTTCCAGCAATCGAATGCCTCTTGATCCATCTCAAGCTGATCTTCTTTTGCTCCTTCAAAAACAGTTACATACAAACGATCTTTGTCTATACCGTAAACATCCGTCAATAATTCCCAGGCCCAGTCAATAGCTTCTTTTTTGAAGTAATCTCCAAAAGACCAGTTCCCCAGCATTTCAAACATCGTATGGTGATAGGTATCGTGACCTACCTCATCAAGATCATTATGCTTACCAGAAACACGCAAACACTTTTGACTATTTACCACTCGGGCGTTTTTGACCTCGCTGATTCCTAGGAATAAATCTTTAAACTGATTCATCCCGGCATTGGTAAACATCAAGGTGGGATCATTTTTAATCACAATTGGAGCAGAGCTAACAACTGAATGACCTTTATCTATAAAAAAGTCTAAAAACTTCTGACGTATTTCTTGGGAATTCATATGCGTAATAACTTAAATCTTCTACAATTGATAAGGCATTCCCATTCGTATAAAAAAAACCTTAATTAAGATTTTCTTAAATTGCGCCCGTAATGAGCTAAATGAGAATGGACAAATTTAGCCAAATTTTACAGCTTATGACCAAGGTCAAATATTATTACGATAAGAAAACACTTTCTTACAAAAAAATTAAGCGAACCAAGTCTCAGACTTTCGGGCGTTTTCTGATTTTCATATCAAGCGCATCAGCGATTGCCTTTTTTATTGTAATGCTGTTTTTTACTTTTTTTGACTCTCCCAAAGAAAAAGAATTAAAAAGAGAAATAGACAACCTTTTGGTACAGTTTAAGCTGTTAGAGGACCAAATCACAACCTCATCCTTAATCCTTGATGAACTTCAAGAGCGAGATGATAACATTTACCGTGTAATTTTTGAAGCTGAACCCATTGACGCCAGTATTAGAAAAGCCGGTTTTGGTGGAGTTAATCGTTATAAGAAGTATGAAGGATTTAAGCATTCAGAACTAATTAGTGATTTAAACCGGAAAATTGATCAACTATCCAAAGCCATTTATGTACAATCTAAATCCTTTGATGATGTACTCACAATGGCCCAAAATAAGGAAGATATGTTGGCGCACATCCCCGCCATTCAACCTGTAGCAAATAAAGATTTAAAACGGATGGCTTCGGGTTATGGCTATCGTATCCACCCCATTTACAAAACTCGTAAAATGCATTGGGGGATGGACTTTTCTGCTCCAAAAGGGACACCTGTATACGCAACAGGTAATGGAACCATTGAAAAAGCCAAACGCTCAAAAAGAGGGTACGGTAATCAAGTTCGCATCAATCACGGTTATGGCTACAAAACTTTCTACGCTCACTTGAATAAATACGTCGTAAAAAGAAACCAAAAAGTCAAACGCGGAGATCTCATCGGATACATAGGCAACTCCGGAACATCAACGGCTCCTCATCTTCATTATGAAATTGTTAGAAATAACAAAAGAGTAAATCCAGTGAATTACTACTTCAATGATTTAACAGCGGAAGAATACGACAAAATGCTAGAGCTTTCTTCACAAGAAAACCAATCTTTTGATTAATTTAGGGTTATGCCTACAGGACAAAAAATCATCCAAAAGATATACTACTCCATCGGTGAAGTTGCCGTTATGTTTGACGTCAATAAGTCGTTAATCCGATTTTGGGAAAAAGAATTCAGCATAATCAAACCCAAAAAAAATCGAAAGGGGAATCGTTTCTTCACTGAGAAAGACATAGAAAATTTTAAAATCATCTTTCATCTAGTTAAAGAAAGAGGATACACCTTACAAGGAGCAAAAAAAAAGCTTCGAGAAAATAAGGAAGACACCATCAAAAATGTTGAACTGGTCAATCAGCTAAAAGAAATTCGCTCCCAATTAGCAGCCATCCGAGAAGTCCTCTAGGCGTTCCTTTCCACATCTGACACAGATAAACGAGCAATCAATGACATTCCCAATTGCTGGACATTCAGTACAATTTTGTTTTTGGTCTGATAAAGAACAATTCCAGACGCACCTTTTAAAGCCCCATCTTTAACCTTGAGTTCAACCCCAGGTTCAAAAGCAATCGTTTCAACAGGGTCATGATTCTCTAAAAAACTTTTAATTGCTTTAATTTCTTCCTCTTTAACTTGTGCTGCACTCCCAAGCCAGTATAAAAAACGAACAACACCTGAAGTTTGAAGAATTGCTGTTTTTTCTGAATCTGTCTTGGGTGTTTTTACAAAAATATAAGACTTAAAAATGGGTTCTTCTATCCATTTTTTGCGGTCAGACCATTGCTTTAGTGTTTTCTGAATGGGGCAATAACAATCAATCCCTTGTTTCAGGAGTCCATCACGAACTTTCTTCTCATTTCTGGGCTTTGTGTAAAGGACATTCCAAGTCACTTGCAGATTTTTTAAATGGTGGTTTCGTAAAAATAATACTATTTTTACGTTCAAATAGTATGAGTTTCACATAATGCGGAATAATCTTAAAATGAAAAAAAAAATACTCGTAACCGGTGGAGCCGGATATATCGGAAGCCACACAGCTGTTGCGCTTTATGAAGCAGGCTTTGAACCCATAGTCGTAGACAATTACTCCAATTCAGAACCATGGATCCTTGATCAACTGACGAAAATTACGAACGAAAAAATAAAAAGCTATCACATCGATTGCACAGATAAAAATGAACTGAAAAAAGTTTTTAGGGAAGAAAACTTATACGGTGTCATTCACTTTGCGGCATTGAAAGCTGTGGGAGAATCCGTTGAGCATCCTTTAAAATACTACCAAAATAATATTGGTTCGCTTATCTGTATTATTGAACTCATGAATGAATATGGGGTCGAAAATTTAGTTTTTTCTTCTTCATGTACCGTATATGGCGAAGCAGATTATTTGCCTGTAAACGAAATACACCCTATTAAAAACGCAGAATCTCCCTACGGGTACACAAAACAAGTATGTGAGAGCCTAATTACAGACTGCCTTGACTCCAATCAATTGGCCCAAGCAATAACACTGCGCTATTTCAATCCTATTGGCGCGCATACATCAGGACTCATCGGTGAATTACCGATCGGAACACCCAACAACTTGGTCCCATTCATCACCCAAACTGCAGCAGGTATTAGAGAATGTCTAACGATATTTGGGAATGACTACAATACCAAAGACGGAACCTGTATTCGAGATTATATTCATGTCATGGACTTAGCCAATGCACATGTAAAAGCGCTACATACAATGAGTGAAACAGGTAAATCTTATACTTTAAACGTAGGAACTGGTAAAGGTAGTTCTGTTTTAGAAGCTATTAAGTCTTTCGAAAAAGTAAATCAGGTGAAATTAAATTATAAAATAGGGCCAAAAAGAGAAGGGGATATTGAACAAATTTATGCTGCCACTGATTTGGCAGAGAAAACACTAAAATGGAAAGCCCAATATTCTATGGATGATGCAATGAAGGATGCCTGGCGTTGGCAAGAAAACTTAGACGGGAAATAGTTGATAATGGATAATTAGTCATTAACAACACCTCTCAAGGGGCAATCCCCAACAACCAAAAACTAAAAAATCCGCTCAAGCTGAGCGGATTTTTTAGTTTTTATTGCAATCTAAAGTTAATAGGAACGGTAAAGCTACAAGGAACCGACTTACCCCTTTGCTTCGCTGCGATGAGCTTGGGTATGGAATTCACCAAACGTAAAGCTTCTTTCTTTAGGTGTTTATCTTGACCTCGTACGACAACCGATTTTGTAATCATCCCTGTTTTATCAATGACAAATTGAACGAATATTTTTTCAGAAATTCCCATTTCTTTTGGTATCGACGGATACTTAAAGTTATTTCGAATGTGCTTCATGATTCCTTGTTGAAAACACATGTATCGCTCCTGCTTAGAAACATCTTCACAACCTGGGAAAATAGGTTTGTCTTCTACAACAGCAAAATTAAACACTTCATCCTCTTCTTCTTCCTCCTCAATCTCGATGATTTCTTCTTCGTCTGTATCGGTTTCTTCAATTTCAAGTTCCACCTCGATCTCTACATCATCTTCTACAATCTGTATCACTTCGGGTGGGGGTGGTGGAGGTGGTGGTGGCTTTATTTCTCTTTGTGTAACCGGAATCATCTCTTCGTCTTCGAGCGATAATTCCATAGTTCCCAAGTCGGTTGAAGACTTTTCGTAACTTTTCCATTCAAACGCAATCAGAGAAGCCGTAATAGCGATAATCAAACCAATTTGGACAAACATGCCTCGTTTGGTTTCTAAATTCGATTTTGGATTCTTTTTGATTTCCATCAGTAATGGTTTAAAAAAGTAAAATTAAACATTTATCAAAGATTACAAAGCTCCATTACCATTCAATAATTCTGCAATGAAAAGAGCAACTATTAAACCTCCAGTATTTGCCACAACATCCATCAAATCTCCAAATCTTGATGAAATAAAAATATGTTGAATCAGCTCTATGCAAACGCCAACAGAAGTTCCAAGCACAAGAACTACAAACCATCTATTCAACTTAGAGCCTTGTGTATTGGGGTAAGATAAAGACGCCAAAAAGAGCAAAAATGAAAAGATGGCATAAAAAATAAAATGTACCCCCTTGTCAAACAGACTAAAATCAGATACCGAGGTCGCAGGCATTAAACTTCCTACTAAAAGAACCAAGAACCAAATTACGGATGGATAAGGAGTTCTCCAAATTGCACTTTTAAGCACTTACTAAATCTTTGTATTCCTCTGAAGTGAGTAAGTCGTTTAATTCAGAGTTATCTGAAATCGCTACTTTGATTATCCAGCCTTCTCCGTAAGAATCTGAATTTACCAGTTCAGGCGCATCCTCCAACCCTTCATTAAAAGCAACAACTTCTCCAGAAATAGGCATGAAAAGATCCGAAACGGTTTTTACCGCCTCAACAGACCCAAAAACAGCCTCTTTTTCTACAACTTCCCCCTCTGTGTCTACATCTACATATACAATGTCGCCCAATTCCTTTTGAGCAAAATCTGTAATACCAATAACAATTTGATCACCCTCAATGCGCACCCATTCATGATCCTTCGTGTACTTTAAATCTGCAGGTATATTCATCTGATTAATTTTTTTTCAAAAGTAGTAAAAACCTCATAATTCCATTCAACAATACTAAATTTCATCCTCATCTACAGCAAATACAACTACCTAGGTATGACCGTTCTATTTTGGTATAATTTATGAGATGTATAAATCAAATAATGAAACAATTAACCTATGAAAAAGCTTTTAATAGTTACAATTCTCTTGTTCACAAACACCTATTGTATTTCTCAAAATACGACAAAACTACTTCCATCGATAAATATTAAATCTCTGGAAGGAAAAACATTGAATACCAATGAATTTGAAAACAAAGGTAAACCCATAGTCATCACCTTCTGGGCAACTTGGTGCAAACCTTGTACCAAAGAGTTAAATGCAATCTCTGATGTTTATGAAGATTGGCAAAAAGAAACGAATGTAAAAGTGATTGCAATTTCTATTGATGACGCTCGGAATTCGGCTAAAGTTGCGCCTTATGCTAACGGAAAAGACTGGCCCTTTGAAATTTATATTGACGCTAACAGCGATCTTAAAAGAGCCCTGAACGTAAACAGCATTCCACACACCTTTCTTTTAAATGCCAAAAAAGAAATTGTTTGGCAACATACTTCTTATTTGGATGGAGATGAGGATGAACTTTATGAAGAGATTTTAAAATTATAAGAAATCCCTCACATGAAAAAAGTACTTTACACACTTATTTTCTGCGCAGGCCCCCTTTTTGCTCAAGGCATAGAAAACGGAGAAATCAGTGGGAATTTTCAAAGCAACTCACAAATCTATTATGAAGATGCCGACTTAGGTATTAGCTCCGAAAACCTTCCGGATGAACGATTCTTAACGAATAGTTTTGCCAACATCATTTACGCAACCCGAAACTTTAGTACCGGATTGCGTTATGAGGCCAACCAAAATTCGCTATTGGGATTTGACAAACGCTACAACGGTGAAGGGATTGCCTATCGTTACGCCCAATTTAATAAAGATGGCTTAGACATTACAGTGGGTAATTTTTACGAACAATTTGGGAGTGGTATGATCCTTCGTGCTTACGAAGAAAAAAACCTAGGATACGACAATGCTTTTGATGGACTCCGGTTGAAATACAGCCCGTTTAAGGGCGTTTATTTAAAATCATTGGTTGGGAAACAACGTTTATATTTTGATAACGCTGAAGGAATCGTTAGAGGTTTCGATGGTGAAATTTCACTAAACGAAACTTTTGGAGCCCTGTCAGAAGTCAAAACACAGATCCTTATCGGAGGAAGTGTGGTAAGTAAGTTCCAAAAAGATATGGACCCAATTTACATTCTACCCGAAAATGTAGCTTCCTGGGCGGGTAGATTTAATTTGTACCACGGCAAATGGATCATGGGTGCTGAGTATGTGTACAAATACAACGACCCCTCGGCAACCAATAACTTTATTTACAAAGAAGGTCAAGCACTTTTGGCAAATCTGAGTTATTCTAAAAAAGGTTTTGGTTTCTCTCTGACCGGAAAACGCATTGACAATATGAGTTTTAACTCCGACAGAAACCTAAAAGGACAGGAAGTAAGCATCAACTATTTACCCGCCTTAACCAAACAACATGCCTACACTTTAGCTACCATTTATCCCTACGGTACAATCGCCAACGGAGAAATGGGCATCCAAACAGAACTAAACTACAAAGTCAAAAAAGGCACATTATTAGGTGGTGAATACGGAATGAGAATTCTTGCGAATTTCTCGAACGCTTACGGCATTCACAAAGCACAAATTGATGAGGACACTGCTCTGGGAGAATCCGGAACACTCGGATACACTTCTGATTTCTTTAAGGTGGGTGACGAAAAATATTTTCAGGAATTTAGCATCGAATTGTCCCGAAAAATCAATCGCAAACTGAAACTTGTGGGAAGTTACATCAACACACATTACAACAGTACAGTTATTGTGGGTTACGACTATCACGGGATGATTAAAGCGAATATTCTTGTATTCGAAACTCAATACAAGTTAAAGCCCAAACATTCCGTACGAACCGAAATTCAACATTTAAGTACGGAACAACACGAAGGAAACTGGGCGATGGGATTGATCGAATACACCGTATCTCCACATTATTTCTTTGCCCTACAAAACCTCTACAATTACGGAAACGAAACCAAAAAAATGCACTACCCGAATATTTCGGCAGGATACACTAAAGGCACAACCCGTTTTGCCTTAGGATACGGAAAACAAAGACAGGGAATATTTTGTGTAGGTGGCGTTTGTCGTGAAGTACCCAAATCAAATGGAATTTCTTTAAGTATCACTTCAAGCTTTTAAACCATGAGAAACTTAAAATATCTATTCGCTGTCATCGGTGCATTCTCCATGACCCTTACTTCTTGTGATGTCATTGAAGGTCCATTTACTGAAGATATCGTTGTAGGCGAATGTTTAGGGAAATGTAAAAAAATCCTTCTGGAAGACTACACAGGGCACATGTGCGGAAATTGCCCAAAAGCCGCGGAAAAAGCAGCAGAATTAAAAAGAATTTATGGGGATCAATTGGTCCCGATTGCGGTTCATGCCGGATTTTTCGCCGAACCTTCGGGCTCTTATTTTACAAGTGATTTTAGAACTATTGCCGGTGAAGAATGGGACAGTCATTTTGGAATCAGCACTGCTGGAAACCCAAACGGCATGGTAAGCAGAGTCGGATATCCTGAATCGAATCATATCTTACAATACTCACAATGGGCGCAAAAAATAGAAGAACGTTTACAAACCAAACCCGAAGCTTATATTGAACTGGATGTAAACTATAACACAACTACACGCAGTCTCCAGATTTCTTCAAAAACTGAAATACTTCAATCCATTTCTGCTCCACTGAGCTTAAACATAGTCTTAACTGAAAGTGGTATTATTGCCTATCAAAAAGATTATGAAGCAGATCCGGAGAAAATCTCGGACTACAAACACAATCATATGGTTCGGAAAAGTCTTACAGGTACCTGGGGTACAGATTTAGGACAAACGAATTACACTAGCGGAGACCTCATCAACAATACATTTCGTGTAAACCTCGAAGAAGAATGGAATACTAAAAATATGTCGGTTGTAGCTTTTCTCTCAAACACAAATACCTACGAAGTTATTCAGGCCGAAGAAATTCACATCACAGAATAATATGAAAAAGCTGCTCGTACCTATTTTTATTTTATTTACAGGAATCTGTTCTGCTCAAAATTTTGATGCTGGACTTCTCGTTGGATTCACCACGAGTCAGGTTTCCGGAGATCAATTAGGAGGGTACAACAAACTTGGCACCCGTCTAGGAGCCTACATAAGTTACCCCATCCAAAAGAAGATGAGTCTGCAAGTAGAAATGCAGTACATCCAAAAAGGAAGTAAGAAACCATACATCAAAAACAGCCCACAAACCTATTCTTTTAATCTTCACTACATCGAAGTTCCCATAAGTTTAAACTATCAGATAAAAGAGGGTATTTACATAGAATCAGGGATTGGTACAGGATATTTATTTGCGTACAAGGAAGAAAACGAGTACGGAGACATCAACAGCCAAAAGCCGAATCTTCTCGCACTTGATTTCATTTTCGGTGCTCAATATCAATTCGATAAAAACATAAAAATCTCACTAAGGATGGGGAACTCCATAATTCCCTTTCGAGGGCATTCCTCTCGGGGTAAACAGGATTTTAATAAGGGTCAATATTCTACGCTACTTTCATTAACTTTGCACTATCAAATGAATCGGTAATGAAACACAAAATCATAGTAGCCATTACAGGAGCTAGCGGCTCCATCTACGCTAAGGTTCTTTTGGACAAGCTCGAAGCACTCAAAAGCCAAATTGATACCGTAGGAATTGTCATGTCTAAAAATGCAAAGGACGTATGGGAATTTGAGTTGGGCAATGATGCCTACAAAAACTACCCCTTTGATTATTACGAAAAAAACGATTTCATGGCTCCATTTGCATCGGGCTCTGCACAATACAACACCATGATTGTAGCACCCTGTTCCATGGGTTCCATGGCTCGTATCGCAAGTGGTATTTCTGATGACCTGGTATGTCGAGCTGCAGATGTCATCCTAAAAGAGCGCCGAAAACTAATTCTTATTAGTAGAGATACGCCTTTAAATCTGATTCAGATCAACAATATGAAAACAATAACTGAAGCAGGGGGAATCATCATGCCGGCAACACCATCCTTTTACAGCAAGCCAAATTCTTTTGAAGAACTTGCCGCCACAGTAATCGACAGAGCAATTGATATGTCTGGCCTTAAGCAAGATAGCTACAGGTGGCAATCGTAATTGTTGATATTTTTCAAAAATTTTACCCCCCTTAGACACAAACAAAAATTAAAAAATCCTTTATATTTGAATTACTTTAAAAATGATCTATGCTAGAATTTTGCAAAAACGTACTTCAGAAGGTCAGTTTTGATGACATCTTGTTTAAAAAAGAATTAACAAAGTCATTACAGTGGGTTAACGAAGCTGACGCCGAAAGCTTACGAACATGGTGTTTAAAAATGTACGGCAATAAATACGCCGATATCATTCAGCAAGCTTTTGAAACTATTTCCTAAAGAGAAGATTTTTTTTACTTAAATTCTTCTCTTTTTTTTGTGGGGCTAAAACAAATTCATTCCACGGTCGTGGTAAACCCTACCAAGATGTTTGTAGGCGGCTTCGGTGGCCATCCTACCTCTTTGAGTCCTGACAATATAGCCCTCTTGAATTAAATAAGGCTCATAAACCTCTTCTAAAGTTGCCGCTTTTTCACTTACTGCCGTAGCAATGGTCCCCACTCCTACAGGGCCACCCTTAAACTTATCAATGATGGTTTTAAGAATCATAATATCCATCTCATCTAAACCTTTCTTGTCGACTTTAAGCGCGTCCAGTGCAATATTCGTAATGGACATATCAATATGACCTGTTCCTTTAATTTGAGCAAAATCTCGTACTCTACGTAACAAGGCATTTGCAATTCGTGGGGTTCCCCGACTTCTACCTGCAATCTCTGCTGCAGCCTCAAAATCTATGGGAACGTCTAATATTCCTGCCGATCGATCGACAATTTTTGACAACAACTCCGCATCGTAATACTCCAAGCGAGAATTTATTCCAAAACGAGCCCTTAAGGGTGCTGTTAGTAAACCCGACCTGGTTGTCGCTCCAACAAGTGTGAATGGATTTAGTTGAATTTGGACGGAACGTGCATTGGGTCCAGACTCGATTAAAATATCAATTTTAAAATCTTCCATTGCAGAGTAAAGATACTCTTCGACAATAGGAGACAAACGATGTATTTCGTCAATAAACAAAACATCGCGTTCCTCAAGATTTGTTAATAATCCAGCTAAATCTCCAGGCTTATCTAAAACAGGTCCCGAAGTAACTTTCATTCCGACACCCAACTCATTGGCTATAATGCCAGCCAGCGTAGTTTTACCTAGACCTGGAGGCCCGTGTAAAAGAACGTGATCAAGAGCATCCCCTCGTTGGTTTGAGGCGGAAACAAAAATCTCCAAATTATCAACCACTTTCTGTTGCCCCGAAAAATCATCAAAAGCTACCGGTCGTAACTTGATTTCAAACTCATTTTCATCGGCACCAAAATCTTCTGAAGAAGCGTCTAAATTTTCATTCATAGAAACAAATGTAGCTAAATTAAGGGGCAGAAAGTTAAAGATTTACAAACTTTCTGTACTCAAACAATTCGAAAAGTAATTCGCTCCGTTCATCAAAAAGACTAATCTCTTACTTCAAGTTTTTCTCTTAACATATTTCCCACCAACATGAGGGCAAAAACCAAAAACATAATTGCCAATCCTGGAGCTAAAGCCAAATAAGCTTTATCTAAAATAATGTAAGCGTAGTGATTTTTTATCATAGCTCCCCATGAGGGCATAGGTGCTTGCGCACCGATTCCCAAAAAACTTAGCCCTGCCTCAATCAATATTGCAGAAGCAAAATTAGCAGCGGAAATAACTACAATTGGGCCCATTACATTAGGTAAAATATGACGGAACATGATTCTTAAATCTCCAAAACCTAAAACTTTAGCTGCTTGGATGTATTCTTTTTGTTTTAGACTCATTACTTGCCCTCTGACCACGCGGGCTACTTCGACCCACATACTTAGTCCTACTGCAATAAAAACCTGCCAGAAGCCCTTTCCTAGAGCCAAACTGATAGCAATAACCATTAATAATGTAGGCACAGACCAAACGACATGAACAAACCACATGACTACTTTATCAACCCAAGATCCATAAAAGCCCGAAATGAGTCCTAAAGCGATACCTATTACCAAAGAGATAAAGACCGAAATAAAACCTACCGCCAAAGAAATCCGGGTACCCACCATCAACCTACTCAGAAGGTCTCTTCCGTATTTATCCGTCCCTAAATAAAACTTTCTTTTATAGGATACAGATATTGGGTTTTTACCTGCCAATTGAACAAAGGGCATTTCCTTTTGATAAAAAGAACCGTAAGGAGTATAAAGTAATTGCCCATTTTTTATTTCGAAAGAACTTACCGGAATAGCAGCATTCGCTTTCTTTTCTCCATAGATAAGTCGCTGTAAAAATGAGTTTTGCTGCTTTGTACGTTCTTTTAATTTTATAAATGTTACCTCAGAACCAGGCGGCAAGGTACTCAGCTCCAAATGCATTTCATTGGCATAAGGGCTCTTGTCTGGAGCAATAAAGTATACAAATACTGCAACAAATAAGCTGACTGCAATAATTGCAATACCTACAAAGCCAGGGATGTGAATTTTTTGACGTTTCATTCGGAGCGTAATGGCTTAAAACTACAAAATATATAGGTATTGAATACGGTTCTTATGAATTGAAAATTGGCCTGTAAGAATTGCAAACGGATTAGGTATCTAATTGTACAAAGAGTATATTTATCAAGTTCCACAAACAACAGGATAAAACAACCGCCCATTGAGTAAAGAAAAGATCATACTAGGAATAGACCCAGGGACAAGCATCATGGGGTTTGGGCTTATTAAGAAAAAGGGATCCTCCTTTGAAATGATTATGATGGATGTACTTATTCTAAATAAAGTCAAAGATCCCTACTTAAAACTCCAAAAAGTTTTTCAAAAAACACTGGCTATAATTGACCATTATCATCCCGACGAAGTTGCCTTGGAAGCCCCTTTCTTTGGTAAAAATGTTCAATCGATGTTAAAGCTAGGTCGGGCACAAGGAGTAGCCATGGCAGCCGCCCTTCAAAGGGAAATTCCTGTTACAGAATATGCTCCCTTGAAAATTAAAAAAGCCATCACGGGCAGAGGGTCTGCTTCCAAAGAGCAAGTTGCTGGAATGCTTATGCAACTATTAAAGCTGAAAGACATGCCAAAATACTTGGATGCCACTGATGGACTTGCTGCAGCTGTTTGTCATGGATTGCAAAATGGGACTTCAGGATCAAAAAAAAGCTATTCCTCCTGGTCTAATTTTATTAAGGATAATAAAGATCGAATTGATAATTGATAATTGTCAATTGACAACTGGCCACCAATTAAAACTTAGCCTTGATATTCTCAGCAATAGCACTCAATTCTTCGGATTCTAATTTCAATTTAGGTTTTGAAAAATTGATGTCCTCTACCGATTGAAGCGGGATTAAATGAATATGAGCATGTGGCACTTCCAATCCAATAACAGCAATGCCTACCTTCTTACAGGGAATCGATTTTTCTATGGCACGAGCAACTTCCTTAGCAAAAACCCATAAATTGGCATACTCTTGATTTTCAACATCAAAAATAGAATCGGTTTCTGTTTTTGGAATCACCAAAACATGCCCCTTAGCAAGTGGGAATACATCCAAAAAAGCTAAAAAATGATCCGTTTCTGCAATCTTATGACAAGGTATTTCTCCTTGAACAATCTTTGTAAAAATACTGGCCATTATCTAGAAATCTCTAAAATTTCAAACTTTACTAAGCCCGCTGGAACTTGTATTTCTGCTATTTCACCAACCTTTTTACCTAACAAACCTGTTCCTATAGGTGAATTCACCGAAATCTTACCTGTCTTGATGTCAGCCTCTGTTTCTGCCACCAAAGTAAAAGTCATTTCTGCTTTTGTATTTAAGTTTTTAATCTTCACAATAGATAATGCAAGTACTTTATCTGTGTCTAGCTGAGATTCATCTATAACACGCGCACCTGAATACATTTCTTCGAGTTTCGCAATCTTCATTTCGAGCATACCTTGCGCCTCTTTAGCCGCATCATATTCGGCGTTCTCAGACAAATCCCCTTTATCTCTAGCTTCGGCTATTTGTTGCGATATACTAGGTCGTTCAACAAATTTCAAATGATCAAGCTCCTCTTTCAACTTCTTAAGTCCCTCTTCTGTGTAGTATGAAACTGTAGACATAATTAAAAAATTTAGTTTATCTAAATAACAAAAAAAGAAGACTCTATGAGTCCTCTTTATGCAAATTTATAAATATTCCTCTAAAAAAGAAGAGAATTCTTAAAGTGTAACCCTTACGCCAATAGAATTTGGAGCCTGTAATGGGTTTGCTGCCCTGTATGAATAATCTAGACCGAAGTTGGTTCCATTCCTTAATGGCAACTCGAATGATGCTCCGAAACTCAATCCTGAAAGCGTGGTTGTTTGATCATTCTTGTCATCATCCATAGCCCCCTCATAGGCATACGCTGTTCTCAGCATAAAATGTGTTTTGTAGGCATACTCCACACCGGTAATCATTTGATTTTTAGTGAAGGAGTTCGAAATGAAATTACCCGCTAAGGTAAGGCGATGATCCTCCTCTTTATAAAAATCGTATGCGCCACCGATGGAAAGAAGAGATGGTAACTCAAAAGCCTCAACGCGCAAATCGTAAGTCATCTGATAATCCTGGCCATGAGCACTTGAATTGGTGTTCTTAACATCATTACCATCACCCTCAAATTTCATTTTGGGTCCCACATTTTTAAGGGTTATCCCAAATTTAATTTGTTGATCATCACCCGCTACGTATTGAACACCTGCATCTAATGAAATCCCCGATGCTTTTAAATCTGGAATGGACTCAGAAATAATTCGAACAGTAGCACCGCAAGAGATGTTGTCCGTAAATTTTTTAGCATACGAGAATCCAGCATTCATGTAGGATGGCGAGTAAGTACCTCCGGTTCCTTCGGGCAATTCTGTAGTTGTTACATCAATAGCTCCAAAATTCATTGACATAAAAGTTAGTGCAAGAACCGCATCACTATCCAAGGTTTTGGCAACACCGAAAGCATTGATTTTAATATCTGCCAACCAAGAGGTGTTTGAAAATATCAACTCAATATTTTGAGTGCCTGACAAACCTGCAACATTCACGAAAGTAGCTTCAATACCCGACACAGAAGCGGTATTTACACCCCCCCATCCCGATGATCTCGCCCAAGGATTAATCAATAGCTCCGTAGCTCCAGCCTGTCCAGAACGCTGTTCATTACCAGCTGAAAGATCTGTAGCATGTAACGACACCAGCAAGACCAGAACTTGCAGAAATTTCTTTATACCATTATTCATAAACATAGTCGTATGAAATTTTTAATTAACATCTATTAAAATGAATCCAGATCAATAGGTCTTAGCGCTCCAAACCACTTTACTACTTTTTCACCCTTAGCACCCGCATCCACATGTATGATATAAACTCCAGAAGAAATGGATACGCCATAATCATTTTTCAGATCCCAGTCCCAACCTACCGTATTTTGCTCACTATCTAGTTTTACCTGTCGAACTAAGGTTCCAGAAACATTGTAAATGGAGATGGTACAAATTTGTGGTAGGTTCGTAATTCGCACTCGATGATCTACCTGGTCTTTCTCATAATTATTAGACCCATAGTAAGGGTTTGGTACAACACGAATTAGATCAAGAGCTTTTCGTGCAACATCTTCATCCTTCGTAACAGTCTGAATATCTTGCGTATTGAACTTAATTTGCAGATCCCCATCATTATCCGAAGTCACACTTTGCTCACAAAGGCTACCTTCCATTTTATACTTCTGATAAGGCTTAGATACTCGCAGTTTCACCTCAACATCTGAAGACAATAAAGTAGCATTTTTGGCAAGAAGAGGAATTGAGACCCAAGCCACTTCCCTAAAAACATTACGTTTATTTAAAAAAGTAGATGCGTCTTCATCAATTTCTCTGTTTGTACCCTTCAATTCTGAGAGCAATGGGTTTTCTTTTTCATCAGAACCGGCATAGGCGTTTTTCATTACATACACATAGTGTCTTCCACCAAAAATTACATCAAATGAATCATCAGAATCGAATGTGATGTCAGCAAGGGAGTCTCCTTCCGTTAATGTTGACGTAGGATTCCACATCATATCAGCACCATTGTCGTCAGGATGTGTAGAGGATTCCCCAAACATCAGATTCAACCGTGTCCCTTTCTCAAGATCTAATGCATATCCAGGAAACCAAGAAAACCCTTGAGTTCCAGAATTATCTGGATTCCCATCCTTATCAACAGAGGGATCAGACTTCATGTACAACCTATTTGAGGCTGATTGTGTTTCAATCACCGGACAACGCGTCCATAGAGATTTATCCTTGGTAAATACGATATCTACGGATGGAAGATCTTTAAACTTATTTAATGACTGGAATGACTGGTAAGCTGGGGAATGCTCAAAAGCGCCCTCCATTCCGTCAACACCAACCAAACGATAGGGTGCCCATGCGCCATTCAAAACACCTTCGAAAGCCTCTCCATCATCTAAACCCTTATGATCTACAGTATCTATCCCAGACCTAATCCAATTGTTATGACTGATGTACATCTCTTCTCCTATTTGAGAAAAATGATCGTTATCATAAACGTAATCCAACCAATCTGAATCCTCAGCTTTTAGGGTTGCCGCACTAATAAAACCGTTATTAGAGTTCACGTCCTTTCCTGAACTACCTACCTCTACTCCGTTTTCAATGGTAATTGAAAGTCCCCATTTAGGGATGATTTGTTCATTCTTTACTGTGATAGACTCCTCAGAAAATACGGTATCATTTAAGTTCCTGTTGACCAGTATCCAATTAAAATCATCCTCAGCATTGACAAACTTGAAGATAAACTCGGTATTCTCAGGGACATTCAAAGGGTCGACAACTTTAACGTTTACAGGACCCACATTTTCAGCATAGGTGGTATTTGGGTCACAAAATTCAGACAAAATGATTTCTCTAGATTCTGGAGTAAACTCCAAATTCATACCTCCATTACCGATTCCTTCTATGCGTGTTAAAGAAGGTATGGTTCCGTAACTCACATTCTGGAGAGTTCCGTTGGACTCTGCATTGGGCTTATGAGGAATGACTGAATATTGTTTGATGTTTTTTCTACCTGCTAAAAAGGGTTTTTTCTGCCCCATAAAACTAGGAGCATATAGGTTGCTTGGATCGCGTACTTGGTCGGGAGCGTATTCCAAGTACTGATTGTAAGCGTATGCAATGGCTGTGTAATAATACGTCTTATGATTGACCAAAGTACGATTTCCAACAGCAAACAAGTCATCGGTAATAGATACAGAGTGGGTAATCCCCTTGTTCATATTCCCTACATCTTCGATAGTCATATCCTTTGGGATGCTTGCCTGAAGGTCTTGACTGTACTCAAAATTAATAAGTCTTGAAATGGGAAAATCCGTTTCTTCAGTCGTTGTTTTTCCATCTTGGGTACGGTAATTTTTCACATCCGATTGAAACACCAATCGAGCTTTATCGACATTATAAATATCAGAAGCGGTAACGGTTTCATCTCTTAATTGAAAAACTTGGTACCCCTCAAAAACATATTCATTATTGTAGGGAAGTGTCTGTAAGCTATCGTAATACCCAATAATATTCACTTCGTCTGCCTCAACATAAGCTTCCTTGTAGTTGTTTGAATTGAAATCGTTGGAAATCATCATCACCAACTCTTGATCCAGCTCTTGTAGGGTCAAATCTGGAGCATCAGGCCCGTCTAAAACCTCAAAACACACATCAAATAATTTTTGGGCCTTATCATCTGCCAAACGCATCAGTTCTACAGAGGCCCATGCACCTCCTTGATTTGCCCGAGCCCATACAATTCCTGAAGTAATGTTATTAACCGCTCCAGGCTCTAATGTAAATGGTCCCGCAGATTGTACAAAACGTCTATCATCTGGTACATTACCGGCCGACTGCTCCGTCCAAGTTTGACCGGTGAATTTGGCATCAGTATCTCCAGGAAACATAAAGTCACAAGCTAGATTAGATGTATTTGTCCCATCGCCACCATAAGTCATTAAAGATCCGTCTTTCCACACCCCCCGCAGATAATTGTAAAAGTCAGAAGCGATGTCAGGCTCCCCATTGGTCACATCGCGATTATTATTATAATAGACGAACTTGGACATAATAATTTGTTCTCCAGGTTCGTCAATAATACCATTTCGGTTATTGTCAACACCATCGCCTTCATCTGCCAAAGGACCTCTAAAAAAGTCAACTCCAATCGCAGGTGGATTCGAACCATAGCCTTTTGCACCCTCATCATCTTCGTCACCATTGTAACAATAACCCAGACCTCTTGACACATCACAGCCGACATAATCATCCTTATAGTTTCCAAGATCTGCATCTACAAATTGCCCAAACCAAGCATCGTTCAAAGCACTGTGAGAGCGATTGATGATTCTGTAATTGTAAAAAGTCATGTTGTTGATTTCGTCATTCGTAGAAAATGCAAAAGCTTGGGCTTGAATCTCCAATCCAATGGCAGTATTCGATCCAGATGCCGTATGTGTGTTTCCGGCGTCATTATAAACCCA
>ERZ1047985.389-NODE-389-length-35155-cov-5.322194_pt1 | contig 35155 bp, 31 predicted proteins | sample MGYA00383097_ERZ1047985 | MGnify/ENA primary metagenome ERZ1047985 (study PRJEB29581, sample SAMEA5548367) | metagenome | biome: marine; feature: coastal; material: water | depth 50 m | study: Short-term variability in the microbial, nano- and picoplankton...
TCTCGATATTTTGGGGGTAGTGATCAGAGCAAATAACATCAATGGTTCCGTCTTTTACCGCTTTTTTCAGAGCTTTCACATCCTTTTTTGACCGCAAGGGTGGGTTCACTTTTAAATTGCTATCAAACCGTTCCAATTCACTGTCGTCTAGAAGTAGATGGTAGGAGCTCGTGTCAGCCGTTATTTTAAGACCTTTATTTTTGGCTTCACGAATCATTTTTACAGACGCTGCAGTGGTAATGGTAGAAAAATGAACTTTGGCATCTGTGTACTCACAAAGTTGAAGGTCTCGCGCCAACTGCATTTCTTCACCCAGCGATGGAATACCTTTTAAACCGAGTTTGGTACTTGTAATACCTTCGTTCATTTGGCCTTGTTGTGTGGTTTTCTTTTCCGATGAAAAACTCATAATGAGGCCGTCAAAATTCTTGGCGTACAACATGGCTATTTTCATCACGTTTGCATTTTCTACTGAGCGTTTATCATCGCTAAAGGCTACTGCTCCGGCCTTATGCATGTCATACATCTCGGTAATCTGTTCTCCTTTACGATCTTCAGTGAGGGCGCCAACAGGGTGTATGTTCACAATATGGTGAGCTGAATAATTTGTGAGAAAGTTGACATCCGACTTTCTTTGTATGCAGGGTTTTGTGGATGGCATCAATGCTACTTGGGTAAACCCCCCTTTAGCTGCCGCAGACATACCGCTGTTTAAGTCTTCCTTGTATTCGTAGCCCGGCTCTCCAAATCGGGCATTCAGTTCCGTCCAACCTTGTGAAACATGTAGATTTTCAGCTTCAAATACTTCTGCGTCCGAAGTTTGAATGTTTTCGTCAATTTTTAGGATGATTCCATTTTCAATCAGCAAATCTTTACATTGCTTATGGTGCTTTGAATTCGCATCTAAAACGGTTGCTTTCTTAATGAGTATTTTCATAGTAAAGGTCTTCGTTATCGAGTTTCATATCTTTTTTCTTCCAATTTTTCAGAAGTAAACTTTCTACAATCAATAAAATCAAAGCTAAAAAAATGAAGCTTTGCCATAATGAGAAACCACTTCGGTATTCTTTTAAAGATTCTTCAAGGATTAAGCCTTCTTTTTTCCACATTTTTAGTCGTGGATAGGATTCAGTGAGCTTGGCTAAACGTTCGCTATCCCAAAATTCCGTAAGGCTTTCACGGCGGTCGTAGTTGAAGGAAATGATTTGTTTTTCATCTTCATTTATAAGGTTGTAAAACCCATCTTCTTGTAGTATGTCTTGAATTATTATTTGTGTCTTTTGATGGATTCTCTTCACATCAGCAATGAGGTCTACATCTGGATTTTTTTGAATTCTCCAAGGTTTGCTGTTAAGAGGAGTTTTGATGTTGATGCTGTGTGATTTCCCTAGAGTGTAGTAAATAGGCTGTGTAGAAGATTTTTGCATTGCCATGTTGTACATTAGGGGTACAAACAATGCGTGATTTTCTATGTTGTTAGCACTCAGTCTTAAGGGAGAACACATCTGGTAAATTAGTCCTTGGTCGTAGTTGTAAGAATCGAGAAATGAAGCTTGAGAACTCAATGTCATTATTTCCTCTTTTTGATTCTTCTCTGTGTCTTGCAGACTGTAGTGAAGATTTACTTTAGGGAGTTCAAATGTCTTTTTCTGCTTTTGAAAAACATCTTTAAAAAGTGCGTGTTGTTTGTTCAGTGCACTCACTTTAAGTTCTTGTTTATTGAGTGATGTGTAAGAGGCGATTTGCAATTCTTCACTCAGATTTTTGTACGAAGATGCATTCATTTCAACAGGAGGGATGATGAGCAAGGACCCGCCTTGTTTAACATATGATTTGATTGTATTTATGAGCCCACTCGTTGGATTTGTGATGTGCTTAATAATGAGTAGATCTTGAGTTTTTATTTTGTTGTGATTCAAGTTGCCGACTTCGGCTTCTGAATAGTCAAAAACAACATCCTTAAATACGGTTCTTAATGCTTTGCTGGGTTTTTTCTCAAAAATACACATGACCTTGCTGGATGGGACAACGTTATAATTGAAGTACAAACGATTGTCAAAGGAAATAGAAGCATCGTTTAATTCTAGAGTTGCTTTTTGTATTCCGCTTGTATGATTTCTGTAGTTTATTGAAGCACTTGCACTTTCGAAAGCTTTTACGGATAGTGTGGTGAGTGCTTTTGTTTTTCCGTTAAGATTCAGTTTTACAGAAAGATGATCAAGATCTTTGTCCGATGCATTGGTGACTTTAAAATTCAGCACTTCTTTTTGGTCCAAGTGATGGCTTGGAGATTCAAAGTAGCAGGTGTCAATAGTAAGGTTTGTTTGAGGATAGGACTTAATGGGAAGGAGGTGAGTGGTGAAGTTGCTGTCTTTTGTGAAAAAATCAATGGGGAAATTAGACTTTTGAAAATCGCTTATTAGGTAGAGTTCAGCTTTTGTGTTGATTTCATTTTGTTTGAGAACGTTCCATCGATTTAGAATGGACTCCAGATTTAATACAGGAGCTTTTATTCGAACTTCATCAATGGCAAGTAGGCAATTTTTGGCGTCTAAAATACGTTGATGTTTTCCTTGTAAGTCATTACTTATAAAAATGAATTTATCTTTTCCTTTGTGTGCATTTAGAATGTTTCGAGCTCTGTTTTTTGCTTGCTCAATAAGGATTCCTTTCTCATTTTCGGCTTCCATACTAAAGGAGTTGTCAATGTATATACCGATGATGTTTTGCTCCTTCCCAACGATTTCATTTTTGCTGATGTAGGGCTCGCAAAATGCTAGTATGATAGCGGATAGCGCCAAGAGGCGAATGAGTAAAAGAAGTCTCTTTTGAAGTTGATTGATGTGGCTTTTTTTCTCGCGTATTTGTTTCAAGAAAGCTACATTGCTAAAGTAGACTGTTTTGTGTTTGCGAAGAGAAAATAAGTGAATGATGATAGGGATGGCTAGTGCCAAAAACGCATAAAGGAAGTATGGTTCCAATAATCTCATTAAAGGGCAAAGTTAATGAATTTTCAAAAATGTGAAAGTCCAACAGCTAAAACTTCTCATACACACCCAGTCCAAAAAGTGCAAAATCGTATTTGGCGGGGTCTTCAGGGCAAAAACTTCTCAGGTGTACGTCCAGTTCCTTTACGGTTTTCCAATCATTGGCTTTACGTTTAATCAAACCTAGTTTTCGGCCCACATTTGCGGTATGAACATCTAAGGGGCAAGAAAGCTGTTTTGGTTTTAAGCTTTTCCAAATGCCAAAGTCAACACCTTCTTTATTTGTCCTCACCATCCAACGCAGAAACATAATCAGTCTTTTTGAGGCAGAACCTTTTAGAGGGTCAGAAATGTGTTTTTCAGTTCTAACTGAGTGTTCAATACTGAAAAATAGTTTTTTGAAATTAGAGATGCCTTCGCTCATGTCTTCTTTATTTGTGGAAAAACAGGACTCTAAGCCTTGGTGATTCTGATAAATATTTCTGAGCGCTAAAATGAACGTTTGAAAATCAATGCCTTGAAAGGTGCGGTGACAAAAGTTTAGGGTGTTTTTGATCTCTTTAACTCCAGCATTCATAACGAAATCGTAGGGGCTCTGCTCCATAATTTCCATCATTCGATGGCCATTTTTCATAATCATGGGTCTTCGCCCCCAGGCTATGGTTGCGCACAAAAAAGCCGAAATCTCAATATCTTCTTTTTTATCAAATGAATGGGGAATGCTAATGGGGTCTTCAGTGATGAATTTAGGCTGAAGGTACAAAGCAACTTTTTCATCGAGAAATTCTTTGAGCTGAGCTTGATCCATGAGCCGTTTTTTGTGCTTATTATTCCTAGTTTTAGCTTAAGATGTTGAGAAATTCATCAAGATGCTGATACAATAAGTCCATCTTTCATTTCCAACATACGATCACTCATCTCTGCCAATTCTCGGTTGTGAGTAACAATAACAAAGGTTTGCTTGTATCGATCTCTAAGATCAAAAAACAATTCATGCAATGCTTTTGCAGCTTCGGTATCTAAATTACCTGAAGGTTCATCGGCAAAGACCACAGATGGAGCATTTATTAGTGCTCTAGCAACAGCAACACGTTGTTGTTCTCCTCCTGAGAGCTCCATGGGTTTGTGGTTGAGACGATGGCTTAGCCCTAAATCATGGAGAATTTCTTTTGCTCTTTCTGTAGCTTTGTTTTTGGATATGCCTTTTATCCACGCAGGAAGACAAACGTTTTCTAAAGCGGTAAACTCAGGTAGCAATTGATGTGCTTGAAAAATAAAACCGATTTCTTTATTTCTAAATGATGATAAGAGTTTGGTGTTTAATTGATGGGTGTTTTCATTATTGATAATCAATGTTCCTTCATCCGATTGCGTGAGGGTTCCTAAGATGTGAAGTAAGGTGCTTTTCCCTGCTCCAGAAGCACCTACGATACTTACGATTTCTCCTTTTTTAATCTCAAGTGATACGCCCTTGAGGACTTCAAGTCCATCATAGCTCTTGTGTAAGTTTTCAGCTGATATCATTTTGATAAGGATGCGTTAGTTGAAGTTTGTTGCTGTTTACTTGGTAATGATTTTCTTTTTCAAATACTGGTAATCTAAGAAATAGACCCATCTCAAAGATAGGTTGTTTCCTTGAGATTCTTCAAACAGTCGATTTAAATTCTCTGAACTGCTGAGATTTGCATCTGAGATGAGGTTACTTACGGAGTTTTTCCATTGAAAGTTTAATTCACTTCCCGGAGCAAAACGCCAACTGCAGTTTAAGTCAACATTCCAAGTGTTGTAATTGACGTTATGAATCGGTTTCTGATTTTCGTCATTTAGAGAAAAATCATTGTCTATCAATTCCCCATTTTTTAGTTCAAAAAATGCTGTATGCCTGAGGGTAGACCAGTAATGTCTGAGCTTTAAGTTGAAAGATAATTTACGATTCAATACGTAAGATACCTTATAAACATTGGTGATGGTTTTTCGATTTCTTTCACTGAATAATAGGGCTCCTGATGCGTCTGTGAGATTGGTGTAATTAGAGTCAAAAGCACGACCCACATTGTTTTTCTCTGTTTTGTGAGAGATTACGTAAGACATGAATAAGTGGTCATTGATTCGGTATTGTGGGGCCCATCGAATATGGAAAGCTTTGCTGCCAAATTCTGGATTTGATTCATAACCAAATCCCAAATCTCCAGAAAACTTTTTTCGGTCGTCTAAGGAGCTCCACCAGAACATTTTTACAGAAGGACCATAAACAAATACATGGTTTAAGTCGTTTGTTCTTGCTTCGTGATAATCGTAAGTCTTACCAAGTGTGTGATTGACTGATATACCGCTTGAAAAGAAGTTTGTGGCATAGAAGTCGAAATCTAATTCCACCGATCTCTGATTGAACTTATTCGGTGCATAGAGCCTTTGATTCGTGAAACTGACTCTAAAGTCAGCTTTCCTCAATTTCCTTACAGGTTTGAAGATGTGGTAGGTGAAGTCTGCGCGATGTTGTTGTAAGTTATTGTTTTGAAGGTACCCTAAGTCGTTTATGTTGTAGGTGTCACTGATGGTTTTTTGTGAGACTTTAAACCTAAAATTCCCATTCGATTTCTCAAGCCTAACATTTGAAGCAAAACCATCCGTTCTGGTGTTTTCTTCATGAATATGACTGTAACTTAAATCTCCATAAAATCGGTATTGATTCTCCTTACTTGCGATTTGGAGCTGCAGTTTTTCCACATTTGAATTCCTAGCTTTTCCTTTACGACTGACGTTTGTGTTAGTTAATGTAACGTATGAATTGTCGTTAATTACTTGATCTATGACCAGGACATTATAATTAGATAGAGGTTCTATCAACGCTTCTCGATTCTCATTTGTGGTCGTGTCTTTTATTGTGGCGTAGGTTTTTTGAGTAATGGCATTAAAAACAGCAAGTCCTAATCCTTTTGCGGTTCTTCCAGATATTTTTGATGCGTTTAGTAGTTGTATGTTTGTAGGGGATTTTACGACGACTTCATTTGCATCGGTTTCGGCGCTAAGTGAGGGGTGGTAGCCGATTCTTCGCGAATAAAATAGATCTCCTTTATTGAATAATTCCGTGCCTTCTGTGAAGAAGTTTCGATTTTCATCCAAACGAATTTCGAAGGGACTAACGTTTAGTATTTCATTGTCAAACACCGTTTGACCAAAGTCAGGAACCAGAGTCATGTCTAATGTGAAACTTTCATTGATTCCGTATTTTAAATCAAGCCCCCCATTAATGTTGGTGTTTTTGTGAGATTCATACACGTCAATATAACTCGATAAATAGGGTGTTAGTGAGAGGCGCAAGGGAGTGTTAATGTTCTCAATCCCTTTAAGAACCCCTGCCTGAGCAGCCCAATTTGATTTACTTATGTCAATGGGGTTCCAGATGTAGTTTTCGCCGGTTCTCTTTATCGTTCTGTTGATGTTAATACCCCATTCTTGTTTTTCGGTGTTTGGGATTCTGAGCGCTGCATAAGGTATTTCGACCTCAGCTGACCATCCTTTTTCATGAATCTTAACCGCACTCATCCAAACTGCATCCCAATCCATTTCAGTTTTGCCGTTGTTAGATCGAGAGTCAAGTTGAACCCCTGCAGCGGTAAGGGCAAACATAAATTCATTTTGGGCATCATTGTAAGGGGTAATCCATACTCCGAACCAATCACAGTTTTTGTTCCATTCATCTCTTAGGCTAAATTCTCTTGAGATGCTGTCGGGAGCGGAATCTTGAAATAGAGCGCTTACATACAGAGCCTTGTCGTCATAAATAAATTGAACTTCCGACTTTTGATGTGCTCGCTCCATTTCCCCATTTCTTGGGGCTGTTTGAGACCACCCTTTTGCTCTGGGAACTCCTGACCATATTTCAGCTTCTAAAACACCGTCTATGACTGGAGCTTTTTTCGTACGAACAGCTTCAATTGATTTTGGGCTAGTTTGCGCAAAAATTAAGCAATTTGAAAACAGTAAGGCAAGGAGTGAAAGATGTTTCATAGACGACTTTTTGCAGATTGATGATATTTATATAGTGTTCTGCGTTTTGTTGATATTGTTTGTAAGTGGAATTTAAGTAGTTGGGAAAAATTTTTCCAGAATAGAGCCCTGCGCATTCATGTCTAATTCGTAAAAGCATTGGTAGAATTCCTTAAATCGGTCTATTCGATGTATTTCATCCGTATTTAGATTGCCTTTAAATGCAATTCCTGATTTAGAAGTCGTGCATACAAAGAAGTCCATGCCTTCTATATCTTTGAGGATTCCAAATTCTTTAGTTTCTAGTAAATAGTTGTACCACTCATCCTGAACGATAAGAAGCATATCCATACTACCTACAGCCTTAAAAGAATCGATTTTAAAACAATCAAGTACCGATTCGAAAAATTGTTCTGCCTTGTTTTGTGCCTTCATATAAATTACTTTGTTGCAAAGAAAAGGATTTTATCAATTCTGTGTTTGAAGGCGAATGAATATTGTAGGAGTGGGTGTGTGGTCTTAGGTATTATACTCTTCAAGAAGCTCTTGAACGACTTGTTTTACAGGTCGTATCGATTTTACACCTTCGATGGAAGGTCCTGCGCACCAAACGGTATCATAAGTAGTGTTGAATGCTGCATTTTTTAAGGCTCTAGTTCCTTTGTACCAGGTTAGCATTTTTACAAACTTTTTTAGCTTTTTGTTCTTGCTGAGAATGTTTTCAATAAAGTTTCTTTTAGTACCAATCTTTTGCACATAGGGTGTATTGATTACAGTGCAAGGAGATCCAGAGAGCTTTTCGGTTAAAACAATGTCTTTTGCTCCATAATCTACTACTGCATGTTTGTATGCATCAGATACATCTGCCTCAAAGGTGGCTATGAACGGGCTACCCATTGATATGCCACAGGCTCCGAGCTCAAGTATCTCTCTCATTTGTTTGCCGTTAGATACACCACCGGCAGAAATTATGGGTAAGTTGCACGCAGATTTCAGTTGAGGTATTAGTTGGTTTGCAGAAGTAGGTCCGCAATGACCTCCAGCTTCTTTGTTTACGGCAATGATAGCGTCACAACCTAAATCTTCTACTTTTTTAGCATATTTAACGTCAATGACATCGCAGAAAACCTTTATGCCATGGGGTTTGCAGGCTTTTATGGTGGTTTCAGGGCTTCCTAATGAAGTGATGATGTAGTCAATTTTGAGGTCTATGCAACTTTTAAGCTGCTGCTTGAATTTTACATTTGATTTATTGACGATAAGATTAACACCTATTGGTCCAGTGCTTTTTGAACGTATTTCTTTAATTGCTGTACGAAATGCTTCATCTGTTCTAAAGTTCAATGCAGGTATACAGCCCGTTATTCCAGACTTTGAAGCCTGAATTAGCATTTCTGCATTCGAGACTAAGAACATCGGGGCCATGATGATGGGGTGTTCAATGTTCAACAAGTCGCATAGTGATGGGTTTTTGGTTTTTGATTCGTTCATGTTTGATTCGTTCATGATAGAGTTTAGGCTTCCCTTCTAATTTACAATTTTTTTGTGAATTTGTGGCTAATGATTTTTAAAGCTTATTGAATTCTAGGGTTAGGTTTTTGCTAGGTACTCATGTTTTTTTTCGCCCCAAACACCTGGCTTATTTAAGTTGATTTTCATTCTTTTTTTTAAAAGTTTAATCAAATATTTAGAAATCTAGATTGTAAATGTTTGCCAAAAACATACCTAGAGCTATGCTTTACTTAAAGTCTTTAAATGTTTGGTGTTGTGTATGTTATGTTTAGGGTGTGACACTATGACATGCGTCTTTTTATTGATGTTTTTACGGTTATTTTGAATAAAACATCTATTTGCTTGTAGTAAATCAGTCAGAAAATAATATGTATTTTTGCCCTATGAGAATCGATATTATTACCCTACATCCTGAGCTTTTAGAAAGTCCATTTTCTGTATCTATCTTGAAGCGTGCGATTGATAAAAAGTTAGTCAATGTTGTTTTTCATCAATTGAGAGATTATTCGGACGATAAGCATCGGCGGGTTGATGATACTCAATATGGTGGTGGTGCTGGCATGGTGATGTCTGTTAAGCCTATTTCAGCTCTACTTGACAAACTTTTGTCTGAGCGTACTTATGATGAAGTAATTTACATGAGTCCTGATGGGCATCGTTTCGAACAAAGCATTGCGAATCAGTTGTCTACTTGTTCATCTCTCATAATACTTTGTGGGCATTACAAGGGTATTGATCAGCGTATTCGAGATGTCTACATTACAAAAGAAATCTCTATTGGTGATTTTGTTCTTTCAGGAGGTGAGTTACCTGCTGCTATCGTCTGCGATGCGGTTATTCGATTGTTGCCAGGGGTTTTGGGAGATGAGACTTCCGCCTTGACGGATTCTTTTCAAGACGGTTTATTCGCCCCACCAGTGTATACAAGGCCTGCAGAATGGCGTGGAAACAAAGTTCCTGAAGTTCTACTCTCAGGTCATGCGAAAAAAATTGAAGATTGGCGTCATGAGGAGGCTGTCAAACGCACACAGCTTATCAGACCTGATTTGCTCGAATAGCTTGATTGTCAATCGGTTTGCCTTTGTTTTGTAGAATTTCTTGCTTCTGAGCTTAATTTGCACACATGCGGAGTTAATTTTATTGTTTTTAGGGTACATATGAAAGTTTTATTTCGTAATATTGCACCCTTAAAATCTAACAACTCAACCGCTGGCATTATACGTGGATGTTGGGATTTAAAAAAAAACAAAAGTAATGGATTTAGTAAAATTTGTACAAGACGAATTTGTTCCTAAGAATGAATTTCCTGAATTTGGTGCAGGAGATACCGTAACGGTATATTACATGATTAAGGAAGGAGACAAAGAACGTACGCAGTTCTTCAAAGGTGTTGTTATTCAACGTCGTGGGGCTGGTATCACTGAAACGTTCACCATCCGAAAAATCGGTGCTAATGGCGTAGGTGTAGAGCGTATCTTCCCTGTAAATTCTCCAATTTTAGAGAAAATTGAGATTAACAAGAAAGGATTGGTACGTAGAGCACGTATATTTTACCTTAGAGATCTTACCGGTAAGAAAGCTCGTATTAAGGAAAGAAGAGTTTAATTTTTTCCGACCCCATATAAAAAGGCGCCTATACGGCGCCTTTTTTTGTTTCCCCAAACGCTTTGCTTAATTTTACAGAATTAAATATATATAATGATGAAAATTAAAGCATTTAAAGGTGTTAGACCTACAAGAGATAAAGCTCATTTGGTAGCATCTCGTTCCTATTTATCGTATTCAGACACTGCGCTTCGCGAGAAGTTGCTGAATAATCCTTACACATTTCTTCATATCATCAACCCAGAAGAATCTACTGGTTCAGGACCTTTAACAGGTATAGAGAAATACAAGAGAGTTCGTGATATCTATTTAAAGTTCAAGTCTCAAGGGGTTTTAGTGAAAGATCAAAAAGAGGGTTTGTATATCTATCGTCAAGCATCTGAAGGAAACACCTATTTAGGGGTTATAGCTGCTTCTAGCGTTGATGATTATATGAATGGAGTCATTAAGGTGCACGAGCAGACGATAGCTTCTCGCGAAGAGATGTTTACGGATTATCTTGAGCATACAGGATTTAATGCAGAGCCTGTTTTACTTACATATTCTATGATTCCACGCATCAATGAATTGATTGAGTCTTATGTGGAAAGGCGTCCTGAGTATGACTTTACAACTACCAATAAGGTTTTACATCAACTTTGGTGCATCGATACTGAAGATGATGTAGAGGAGATTCAGCGACTCTTTAGAGGTGTTAAAACGGCTTATGTTGCTGATGGACATCACAGATCAGCATCATCCATGTTATACTGTCATAGAAAAAGAAAAGAATCTATGCGTGTAGAAGGGGATGAACCCTATAATTATTTTATGAGTTTTTTAATTGATGATGAACAAATGCGAATTTATGATTACAATCGATTGATACGAGATATTAATGGTTTGACAGTGGAGGAGTTTATCATGAAGGTAAATGAGTCTTACATCCTTCAGAAAAAAGAAGACATTCATAAACCAATAGCTCAAGCAGAAATTAGCATGTATCTGGATGGTGTTTGGTACAGTTTAACCGCTAAAGATCGAATCTATACTCCTTCTGATTGTGTTTCTAGTTTAGATGCTGCCCTACTATCGAATCACGTTTTAAAGCCCATTTTAGGGGTTAAAGACCTGCGGAAAGATGAAAGAGTTGACTTTTTAGACGGTAAACAAGGTTTGACTGCTTTACAATATGCTGTGGACTCAGGGGTGTATCGCGTCGCTTTTGCACTTAAACCTGTTACGATTAATCAGTTAAAGGAGGTTGCGGATCAAAAAGAAATCATGCCTCCTAAGAGTACGTATATAGAGCCCAAATTACGAAGTGGTTTGGTAATATACAGTTTAGGCCAGGATTGATTTCCAAATGAAATCCATCCTCTATAAGGATTATTACAACCTTAATTTTTAATTTTGTCAGATAATTCATTCCAATGATTGCAGAAAATCTTCGTAAAATTCAAGCGTCAATCCCTGATAACGTCTCTTTGGTAGCTGTTTCTAAGACGAAACCTAATTCAGCTATTATGACTGCTTATCGAGAGGGGCATCGGGCTTTTGGAGAAAACAAAGTTCAAGATTTAGCGGCTAAGGCTGAAGAACTCCCTAAAGACATTCAATGGCATATGATTGGTCATTTGCAGACGAATAAGGTAAAGTACATAGCTCCCTTTGTTCACTTAATCCATGGTATAGACTCTCTAAAACTGCTCAAAGAGGTTGATAAAAGAGCGAAACAACAGCATCGGATTATTGATTGTCTATTGCAAGTTCATATTGCTGAAGAATCGTCTAAATTTGGTCTGAGTATAGATGAGTTGGAACTACTTATGGCTGAGTCTTCTGGTCTCGAGAATATAGCCGTCAAGGGTTTCATGGGGATGGCTACAAACACCACTGACACTTCAATCATCAGAAAGGAATTCGTTTATCTTAAACAGACTTTTACTCAGTTTCAAACGGAGTATTGTGAATTGCAAATACTATCCATGGGGATGAGTGGTGATTATACTTTGGCTATAGAAGAGGGAAGTACTATGGTTCGAGTGGGATCTGCAATTTTTGGAAGCAGATCGTAAATGGGTTTTTACCCCACTTTTAGCCTATAAATTGATCGCATTTAATCCCTAAATGATTAGATTTGCGAGTCTTAAATTAGAAAGAAAACGGAACCATGGAAATTCCCAAGAAATACGACCCCATACAAATAGAAGATAAGTGGTATAAGTACTGGATGGAGAACGAATATTTTAAATCGACTCCTGATGAAAGAGAAGCTTATACGATTGTAATTCCGCCCCCAAATGTTACGGGTGTTTTACATATGGGACACATGTTAAACAATACACTTCAAGATGTTTTGGTTCGTCGTGCTAGGATGCTTGGAAAAAATGCTTGTTGGGTTCCCGGTACCGATCACGCTTCGATTGCTACCGAAGCAAAAGTGGTGAATAAACTTAAAGAAGAAGGGATTTCTAAAGATGATTTGACTCGTGAATCCTTCTTAGAGCATGCCTGGGAATGGAAAGAGAAACACGGTGGAATTATCTTAGATCAGCTTAAGAAATTAGGAGCTTCATGTGACTGGGATCGTACCTCTTTTACGATGGATGATAAGCTTTCGGCTTCGGTTTTAGAAGTTTTCGTTGACTTGTACAAAAAAGGATTGATCTATCGTGGTTTCCGAATGGTAAACTGGGATCCTCAGGCCAAAACAACGGTGTCTGATGAGGAGGTAATCCACAAAGAGGTTAATTCGAAATTATATTACGTAAAGTATCAGGTTGAAAATTCTGAGGAGTTTGTAACCATTGCTACCACGCGTCCTGAAACGATATTAGGAGATACTGCCATTTGTATTAATCCGAATGATGAGCGTTTTACTCATTTAAAAGGGAAGAAGGTTGTTGTTCCTATTGCAGGGAGAGTGATTCCGATCATTGAAGATGACTATGTAGATGTTGAGTTCGGTACAGGATGTTTGAAAATTACGCCAGCACACGACCAGAACGATAAAGTAATAGGAGAGAAGCACGGTTTAGCTGTGGTGGATGTTTTAAATGACGATGCGACTTTAAATGAGCATGGTTTACATTACCAGGGTAAGGATCGTTTTGTTGTTCGGAAAGAGATTTCTAAAGAACTGGATGAATTAGGAGTCCTTGTAAAGATTGAAGATTACCAGACCAAAGTAGGTTGTTCTGAACGTACTGATGCTGTTATTGAGCCCAAAATTTCCATACAATGGTTTGTGAAAATGGAGAAATTAGCGGCACCGGCTTTGGATGCCGTTATGGAAGATGAAGTTCAGTTGGTGCCAGCGAAGTTCAAAAATACGTATCGTCACTGGATGGAGAACGTTCACGATTGGTGTATTTCTCGTCAGTTGTGGTGGGGGCATCAGATTCCCGCTTATTTCTATGGAGACGGTTTGAATGACTTTGTGGTGGCTAAAACCATTCAAGAAGCTGTAGTACTTGCCAAAGAAGCCACGGGAAACAACGATTTAACAGCTGCCGATCTTAAGCAAGATGCAGATGTATTGGATACTTGGTTTTCTTCGTCATTATGGCCCATTTCTGTGTTTAACGGGATTATGGAGCCGGATAATGACGAGATCAATTATTATTATCCGACAAACGATTTGGTTACAGCTCCGGAGATCTTATTCTTTTGGGTGGCGCGTATGATCTTAACAGGTTACGAATACCGTGGTGCCCGTCCGTTTAAGAATGTTTACTTAACGGGAATAGTTCGTGATAAGCAAGGGCGTAAAATGTCCAAATCACTTGGAAACTCACCCGACCCTATTGAGCTGATGAAAAAATATGGGGCGGATGGTGTTCGTGTAGGGATGCTATTTTGTTCTCCTGCCGGTAATGACTTGCCTTTTGATGAATCTCTATGTGAGCAGGGACGTAACTTTTCCAACAAAATATGGAATGCTTTCCGATTGGTTAAAGGATGGGAACCTGCCGACATCGATCAGCCGGAATCTAGTAAAATGGCGATCAATTGGTTTGATTCTAAGCTAAGTGAAACCATCACATCGATCAATACCAATTATGACAAGTTTCGTATTTCGGAAGTTTTAATGAGTGTGTATAAATTGGTTTGGGATGACTTCTGCTCCTCATATCTTGAAATGATCAAGCCTGCGTATCAGAAGCCGATTGACAAGGCTACTCTGGAAACTACTTTAGGGTACTTTGAAGACTTGTTGAAGCTCTTACACCCGTTTATGCCGTTTATCTCCGAAGAGATCTGGTCTCTAATTACGGAGCGTAATACATCAGAAGAACGTTTGATTGTTGCTAAGTGGCCTGAAGTGAATGCTATTGATGCTAAAATCTTAGCGGATGAGAAATTCGCAGCAGAAGTAATCTCAGGTATCCGCACCATTCGAAAAGAAAAGAATATTGCCAATAAAGATCAGGTAGCGTTGTTTGTAAAACTTAATGAAGACACAGATCAATCCTTTGATTCGGTGATTTCAAAGTTGGGGAACTTAAGCGACTTAAGCTATGTAGACGAGAAAGTTGAAGGCGCATTATCATTCAGAGTGAAATCCAATGAGTATTACATTCCCTTAGTCGGAGCTGTTAATATTGAAGAAGAAATCGCCACTTTAACTCAGGAACTCGATTACACCAAAGGTTTTTTAAATTCTGTCATGAAAAAACTGAGTAATGAGCGTTTTGTTAATAATGCTCCAGAGCAGGTTATTGCCAATGAGCGCAAGAAACAAACCGATGCAGAAGCTAAAATTAAAACCATTGAAGAGCAACTTTCTTCACTTCAATAAACTTTAAAGCCACTTGTTTGAGTGGCTTTTTTGTTTTAGGTAGTTAAAGCTGAATAAATTGTTGTAGTTTCGCGCCACGCTAATGCTCTGTTAGTGAGTCCTACCGGACTTCGTCGAAAGGGTTGAGTATTAGTTATTTATTAATTACTTAATCTGACGACATGAATCAGAATTTTATTGAGCTTGGTCTCGAAGACGTTATTGTTCAAGCTGTAGACCAACTTGGGTTTGAAAAACCTTCTCCAGTACAGGAAAAATGCATTCCTATTGTTTTAAGCGAAGAGACCGATTTGGTAGCTTTAGCTCAAACCGGTACAGGTAAAACGGCATCCTTCGGTTTGCCATTAATCCAAAAGATTGATAACGACAACAGAAAAACACAAGCATTAGTTTTAGCGCCAACACGTGAATTGTGTATTCAAATTGCTGCAGATCTTAACGATTTTGCGCGCTTTAAGAAAACCAATGTTGTTGCCGTATATGGAGGTGCTAGTATTACCGATCAAGCAAAAAAACTCAAAAGAGGCGCACAGGTTATTGTAGCCACTCCCGGACGTTTGCAAGACATGATTAACAGACGTCTTGTAGATCTAAGTCATATTGACTATTTAGTTCTTGATGAGGCCGATGAAATGCTTAATATGGGCTTCCAGGATGCTATTGATGAAATTTTAGAAACAGCTTCTGAAGACAGAAATACTTGGTTGTACTCTGCAACCATGCCTAAGTCGGTTGCTAAAATTGCATCCAACTATATGAATAATCCTATTGAGGTTACTTGTGGTACAAAAAATCAAGCAGCTTCTACTGTTGAGCATAACTACTACTTAATCGATAACAGGGATCGATATAGAGCACTTAGACGTATTGTGGACTCATGTCCAAGTATATATGCCATTGTATTTTGTCGTACTCGTGCTGAAACTCAAAGTGTTTCCGAGCGATTGATGGCTGACGGTTACAATACCGGAGGTTTACACGGCGACATGTCACAAGTACAGCGTGATGGTGTGATGAAACAATTCAAAACGAAAAACATCAGCATTCTTGTTGCTACTGATGTAGCATCAAGGGGTATTGATGTTGATGAGATCACCCACGTTATTCACTATCAGTTACCTGATGATGTAGAAGTTTACACACATCGTAGTGGTAGAACAGGTCGTGCGGGAAGAGCAGGAACTTCTGTTGCTTTAGTTGGTGGTAGAGATAAGTTTAAATTGGTTCAGATCGAGAAAACCATTAATCGTAGAATAGAGCGTAAGGTGGTGCCTTCTGGTGAAGAGGTTATGAAATCCATGGTATTTCAATCCATGAATAACTTAATCAATGCCCAAGTACATCCAAATGCTTTAAAACCCTTTACTGAGGCAATTCATGAGTTAGCGGAACAAATGACTGTAACGGAAGTTTTAGAGAAATTCATTGCTTTAAATTCATCTAAAATTTTGAATTTCTACAAGGATGCTCAAGATTTAAATGCTTCAGGAAAAGGGAGAGATAAGTCCAGTAATTCCGAACGTATTTTCATCAACATAGGTGAGAAGGATGGTTTTGATTGGGCTACGCTAAAAGATTTACTTCGTGAAAAGACTTCATTAACCAATGATGATTTTGGAGGCGTTGATGTGAAAGGAGCTTTTTCGTTTTTCAATGTTTCTAAAACTAAAGTTGAAGGAGTTTTTGAGGCCTTTGAAGGTTTTAGCATTGGTGATCGTAAAGTAAGTCTTGAGGTGACTAAACAATCTAAATCACCAGATCGTCGAGGTGGAAGAGATCGTCGTCGTGGTGGAGGCGGAAATTGGTCCAAGGACCGAAGAGGATCTGGCTCTAGAGATCGAAAATCTGGCTCGAGAGGCCGAAGAGAAAGAAGAAGATAGATAAGTATACGCCCACTGTAAAGTGGGCGTTTTTTTTGATTAAAAAGATACTTGCGAAAAACAGGTATGCAGGACACACCGGTAGGTGATTATACCTATCTAAAAATGAGAGACTTCACCTATTGTGCAGGGGTTTAGTAATGACTTACTTGCAATCAATGTACAATATTCATATTCTTATTATATGTACTAAATTAATAATTAAGTTGTTTGATTAAAGTCCCTGTTAAGGTGGGGACTTTTTTTTTAATATGTGCTTTTTATCTCTGTTTCATATTTCAATAACGCCATGTTTTATTCTAGGTATGCTCCTTCATTAGCACCCAACTCAACGGCTACATGATCTTTAATGGAAGTAGAAAGTACTAAGCCTGAATAATCCGTTCGAATTGGGAATCGATGATGTTTTCGGTCAATAAGTGCAGTGGTGTATATCTTTTTTACGGGTATATCCAAAAAATGTTTAACCCCATAAATCATTGTTTTGCCTGAGTTCAGAACATCATCAACAAGAACAACCACTTGATCAGCATAATTAACATCGTCAAGACTTAACTCTATCGGTGAATGAAGTGGTTCTCTTTTATTGATCTTAATTTCAGTCAAGTGTACTTTAATTTCAGAAATCTCACTAATAATTTTAGTGAGCCGTTCAGCAATCACAAAACCGTTCCCTTTAATTCCAGCAAGGGTAATCTCAGATTCTTGATAATTGGCTTCATAGATTTGCCAAGCCATCCGATTCAATTTTTGTTGGATTTGCTCTTTGTTTAAAATCTTTGATTTTGTCATTTCTGTGATTTAAATGATTCTCTTAATTCTACACCCAAGGTATCCAAAAATAAGAAATCGATTTGATTTTAGCTGTGTTTCGTTTCAATAAAGAATTCTCTTTTGTACTCTTAATAATGTCCTTACCTTCGCGTGCTTATGATTATCCTTAAAAAATAAACTATGAAATCTACGTTTGAATTTGTTTCAAAGACTCAAGGAAATGTTAAAGATGACGTTTTATCCGGATTAACGGTAGCATTGGCTTTAGTTCCAGAAGCTGTTGCTTTTGCATTCGTTGCTGGTATTTCTCCTATTGTAGGTTTATACGGTGCATTTATGATGGGCTTAATTACGGCTATTTTTGGTGGTAGACCTGGAATGATTTCAGGAGCTACAGGAGCTTTAGCTGTTGTAATGGTTCATTTGGTTAAAGAAGGGAATGCCATGGGAGCTGAGGGTGCGATGATGGGACTTCAATATCTATTTGCGACTTTAATATTAGCCGGTGTATTACAATCTCTAGCTGGTTTTTTTAAGATGGGTAAGTTTGTTCGTCTCATTCCACATTCTGTAATGATGGGATTTGTGAATGGTTTGGCAATTGTTATTTTCGTTTCACAATTGGGGATGTTCAAAACCAATGGAGTTTGGCTTGAAGGTTATGCCTTGCACACCATGCTAGGTTTGGTCGGGTTAACGATGGCGATTATGGTATTTCTACCAAAATTAACAAAGAAATTACCTGCCGCTTTAATAGCAATCATCACAGTTTCTCTTATTGTTATTTTTGGGGATGTAGACACCGAAACTGTTAAATCATTTATTGTTGCCGGAGGAGGTGAAGGTATTAAAGCTGGATTGCCTACTTTTCAAGTGCCTCTAATCGATTTATCTTTTGAAACATTAAAATTCATTACGCCTTATGCTTTGATTTTAGCAGCTATAGGTTTGATTGAATCTTTAATGACGCTCAACCTTATTGATGAATTGACGGAGTCTCATGGAAATGGTAACAAAGAGTGTGTAGCTCAAGGAGCTGCCAATATTGTAAATGGTTTCTTTGGGGGTATGGGAGGATGTGCTATGATTGGTCAAAGTATCATCAACATCAAATCTGGTGGTCGAGGAAGGTTATCTGGTATTGTAGCATCACTAGCTTTATTGTGTTTTATTTTATTTGCATCTACCTATATCGAAATGGTCCCCATAGCAGCACTTGTAGGGGTTATGTTTATGGTTGTAATTGGGACTTTCGCATGGAACACCTTTAAAGTTTGGAATAAAATCCCATTACCGGATATTATTGTGATTGTTTTGGTAACTGTATTGACAGTTATTTTCGATTTGGCGATTGCTGTATTTGCCGGCGTTATTGTTTCTTCACTGGTTTTCGCATGGGAAAATGCACTTCGAATACGCGCTCGTAAGTTCATAGACGATCATGGTGTAAAGCACTATGAAATTTTTGGACCACTATTCTTTGGGTCTGTGGAATTGTTTAACTCAAAATTTACGATATCTGAAGACCCTAAAGAAGTAATTATTGATTTTAAAGAGTCAAAAATTACAGATCAATCTGCCATTGAAGCCATTAATAAAATGGCTGAGCGCTACCAGGGTCATGGTAAAACGATTCACTTACGTCATTTGAGTCCCGATTGCGTCGCTCTAATTAAAAAGGCAGAGAAGATTTGTGATGTAAATGTTTTAGAGGATCCAGACTATTTTGTGGCGATTGACAATTACAACAAGGCATTATTGAAACACTAACTAGTGACCAGTGATGAGTTTTGAGTTGTCAATTCTCCATTGTCAATTCTCAATTCTCCATTGTCAATTGTATACCAACTTCCTATCATGCTTTAGAGCAGAGTATTAGCTTTGGTTTACCATCACTTAATGTTGTAGCAAAGATGTAATCTTTTCCACCGTCTTTTAATTTCAGTTTTTTCTTCAGAACATCTACTTTTTGAGGATAATTACGGCAAGCAAGGTTGGCTTTATGAATCTTGAGTTTCATCAGTTCTTTTCGATTTGGACTCAATACATCTGTAAGTTTAAATCTTCTTCCAGGGAAATTAGAAACATATTCATCCGATGTGTAAAGATGTGAGTTTTGGTGAAGCTTTTTAAGTTCACATCTAGCCGCTACCGATTTAAATGCTCCCGCTTTCATGATGGCTGAATTGGCTTCATAAATGTACTTTAGAGGCTTTGATAATACGATTACGGATTCTTTCTCTTCAGATATTGTGAGAGAAAATTCTTCTTGATGTTCTTTTGTAAGGTTGATACAGTGAATTTGTGTTTCACTACTGAAACCTTTTTCTAAAAGGTACAAAACCTCTTTGCATTCATTATTGACAGCTACTACATGAACCTCTTTCACACATCCCAAATCCATTAATGTTTGTTTGATGTCTAATAGTGGGGCCGTTTTAATTAGGATTTGATGGGCTTTTTCAAAAAATAGAGCCTTAAAATCTATGACATTCGGTTCACAGTCTTGTAGTCTAAAAACTCTTTGATTTTCTTTACGTCGAGCAGGATCAATATAAATCCAATCTACAGCCTCATTTTTTTTTAGATAATGAATGCCATCGCCAACAAATACTTTGCAGTTCTCTTGACCCAGAACTTCAAGGTTGTGTTTTACATTATTTGCTAAATCTTCATTCTGCTCGCAGTAAACAATGGCGTCTGACTTTTGAGCAAGGAAGTAGGTGTCTACACCAAAACCACCGGTCAGATCTATTCCTTTACCGGAATGGATGATAGTGCTCTTATATTTTGCAGTTGCTTCTGAAGAACATTGCTCCATAGACAGGCGTGGAGGGTAGATGATGTAATCATTTTGAAACCAATGGGGTATTTTTTTTTGAGCCAATTGTTTCCCCAGCAATTGCTGAGCAATTGCCTTCATATTCCATTCGGGATATTTTGAAGCTTGCAACATCAAATCGGCAGCCGTGGAATGCAGCTGCCGATTAATAAAGTCTTGTATATCTTTACAATTAAGATTCAAATTCAATAGATGATTAGTGACTCATAATTGACAAGGCCGCAGTAATCGTTATTAAACCAATAGCCAGAGGTGTTACAGCTCCTTGTATCAACCGTTTTCGTTTCTTTTTTGTAGCTCCATATTTATAGCCCCTGTAGTAATTAACATTGGAAAATAAATACTCGTTATTCGGGTTTTGAGGATTTGTGAAACGCCTGTCCTTAGGAGTTGTGGCATAACAAATTGCTGCGGGAACATAATAGACCGGTAAGCTTAAAGATCCAATTATGAAATCACCTGTTCCTTTAAAGTATTGTTTGGCATCAATTAGTCCTTGATTAAAGTCTTTGTACTGCGTAGAATCAGAAAACACTTGTTTGTACATGTGTATTTGAGCTTCGAGTCCAAAAGAAGTCAAAAATAGTATGAGTAGAATCTTTTTCAATTATCGCTTATTAAAGTTAAACCCTACGGTTAATGTAAATCGATGTCCTGTTTGGTATTTTTCGTAATCCGTTTCGCGAATTCCGTTTTTAAAGTGTTCCACAGTCCTCTCTTTACCTACAGAAGGAACCCAAGCAATGTTAATAGGTATATAAAGATTACCTAAATCTAGTGTTCTTCCTGCCCCAATCACTAAAGTAGCTCCAGAAAGGGATAAGTTCGGCCCAACTGCAAATTCATAACCTGAACTGAAACGTGCACCGAACATTCCACTCAGACTCGGGAGAAATAGGCCGTATTCCAATCCGCCAACAAATAGAATTCCCTCCACGAGTCCGGCAATTTGGTCATCGCCCATGACTTGCTTTTCAAACTGATATCCAAATTGAGATACCATCTGAGAATTCACACCTAACTCCTTTTTTAAGTTTCGCGTTAATTCCCCTGAAGTCACATAGGTGATTCCAATTCTGGGTCCTGATAGGTTTTTTATGCTGGCATAATCCTCGGTGTTATCTGACGAGTATTGAATCTGTGAAAAGCAATTTAGACTTAAACACACAGATATTATTAAAAATAGTTTTCTCATTTTAGTTTATTTAGTTCATTAGGGCGTATTGCAAAATATTTGCTCCCATTTTTAGGGCTAAGCTACGAATTTGTTGACTGTCTTTATGGACTGCATAATCTTCCCATCCATCTCCTAAATCAGATTCAAAAGAGTAAAAACACACGAGTCTTCCTTCAAATACGATACCGAAACCTCTTGCAGGTTGTCCGTCGTGTTCGTGAACTTTTGGCAATCCATTCTCAAAGTCAAAATTTTGATGGTAGATCGGGTGATTGAAGGGTAGTTCTACAAAATCGAGTTCAGGAAATACTTTTTTCATCTCAGGTCTAATAAAGGCGTCCATTCCATAATTATCATCGATGTGTAAAAAACCACCACCAATTAGGTAGTCTCTGAGGTTCTGTGCTTCCGAATTTGAAAACACCACATTCCCATGACCCGTCATGTGAATGAAAGGATATCGAAACAATTCTGTACTTGCTACATCCACGACATCATAGGTAGGATCTATGTTCATATTTAAATGCTGAGAACAGAATCCAATTAAATTGGTGACAGATGTAGGATTTGAATACCAGTCTCCACCGCCATTGTATTTTAATACCGCAACTTTATAGCTGTAATTGTTAAAAGCCATAAGTAGGGGGAGCAAAATTAAGAATAAATAGGTCTTATTTTTCATGTTGTAAGGCTACGGTATGGCAGGCTACTATACCCGCCGTTTCTGTTCTTAAGCGAGCGTTCCCAAGGTGTATGGGTTTGAATTCATGTTCTAAAGCTAAGCGAATTTCTTCAGGGCTAAAATCTCCTTCGGGACCAATTAGTATTGTGGGGTTGGATGATGTCATACTTTTTAAACTCTCTTTATTTTGATCTTCACAGTGAGCAATAAAGGTATGTGAATCGTGGGTTTTGGTTACAAATTCATGGAATGAACTCGCATCATTTAACAGAGGGAGTTTTGCTTTTAGAGATTGTTTTGTTGCTGATAGTAGTATTTTATTCAAACGCTCTTCTTTAATCGTTTTACGTTCTGAACGATCACAAAATAGAGGTGTTACTTCATCAATACCGATTTCGGTTACCTTTTCTAAAAACCATTCAAACCGATCCATGTTTTTTGTTGGCGCTATGGCTATGTGAAGCTTATAGGGTCGTTTTTCCTCTTTCCAGGTTTTCAAGATCTCAAATCCTACTTTTTTCTGAGAAGCCAGATTAATCTTTACTTCATAAAAGTTACCCTGACCATCAATCAGGTGGATGACATCTCCATTTTTCTTTCGGAGAACCTTAATACAATGTCTACTCTCCTCGTTGTTGAGATGAAGAGCACCTTTTGTAAGTTCCGGACAATAGAATAACTGCATAAAACGAAAATATAAAAATGGAAATCAATTGACGAGTTTTAATTTATAAAATTACATCATCCTTCTACAATTACTTTCGGAGCAGCTTCAAGAATTTTTTCGTTGGCATCACTATTGAAAGGCTCAAAATTCACTCTAAATTCTCTAGCCAGTTCATTGGCCTTAGTATCATAGGCAGCTTTGTCAGTCCAAGTATTTTTTGGATTAAGTATTTCTGTAGGTATCTCAGGGCAGGTTTTAGGCATGTGTAAGCCAAATATTGGATGATTTTGATAGTCCACATCGTTCAATTCACCTTTTAGTGCAGCGCTAATCATCGAACGAGTGTGTTTCAACTTAATCCTTGCCCCAACACCATACCCTCCGCCGGACCAGCCAGTATTTACGAGCCAAACATTTACTTTACTTTCAGACATCTTTTTACCTAACATTTCTGCGTAAATAATTGGATGTAAAGGCATAAAAGGAGCTCCAAAGCAAGCTGAGAAAGTAGTTTTCGGCTCTGTGATTCCTTCCTCGGTACCTGCTACTTTAGCGGTGTATCCTGAGATAAAGTGATACATTGCCTGTCCTGGAGTTAGTTTACAAATAGGAGGGAGCACTCCAAAAGCATCACAAGTAAGAAAAAAGATGTTTTTGGGAACAGGACCCTTTGAGGGCTTTTGAATATTTTTAATGTAATGTATCGGATAACTAACGCGCGTATTTTCTGTTTTAGCTCCTGAGCTGTAGTCAGGTATGTTGGTACCTTCTTTAAAAGTGATGTTTTCTAGCAAAGCACCTTCTTTAATCGCATGGAAGATGTCCGGTTCTTTTTCTTCGTACAGATCAATACATTTTGCATAACAACCTCCTTCAAAATTGAATACTTCGTTTTTCGACCAACCGTGCTCATCGTCGCCAATAAGATTTCTATTTGGATCCGTTGATAAGGTTGTTTTACCGGTTCCGGATAAACCAAAAAATAAGGCGGTATCACCATCTTTACCTACATTTGAAGAGCAATGCATAGATAGAATGTTCTTTTCATAGGGAAGAATGAAATTCAGAGCTGAGAATATACCTTTTTTAATCTCGCCGGTATAGCCAGTACCACCAATTAGAATTATTTTTTGAGAAAAATTAAGGATGGCAAAATTGTGTTTTCGAGTTCCATCAACAAGTGGGTCCGCTTTAAAACCTGGAGCATTAATTACTGTCCATTCAGATTTAAAAGAATCAATCTCCGAGGAGGATGGGCGTAAAAACATGTTATGTGTAAAAAGGCTTGACCATGGATACTCGCTAATGACTGTTAGCGGTAATTTGTGGCTGTCCGAGGCACAGGCTACAGCATTCTTAGCATAGATTTCTTTACCTGACAAATAGTCAATGACTTTGTTGTAAAGAAGCTGAAATTTATCAGCATCAAAGGGTATATTTATATCTCCCCACCAAACGTATTCTTTTGTGATGGCGTCTTCAACGATAAATCGATCTTTGGGAGATCTTCCCGTAAATTCTCCTGTATCTATTGCCAAAGCTCCAGTGTTAGAAAAAATCCCCATTTTTTGTTTTACAGACAGGTCAGCTAAAGTACTTGCATCCAAGTTCCAATGTACGGTGGCATTTTTTATACCAAAATCAGATATAGCTTGTTTTGAGGCTTTATTTCCTAGTTCGATATTCATTATTGAATTTTTTAGTTAAATCATTTCTCGTTAAAATGAATTATTTGTTTCTCGGTAGGGGGTCTGAGGGACTAGAAGGTTTAGATACGTTCAAATTCAACGTTGTGAATGGTACCTATGTGTGGTTGTTTTTAAATTTAATCAACATTCACACCAAGTTTTCATCTAGTCAATAGATTGTGTTCATATTTTCCTTTTAAATGTAAGCAAATAATTTCCCTTAACAGATCGTTTAAGCATCATGAATTTGATTACATTGGTAAAATCAAATTTATAAAAAATTGATTTACATTAGCTTAATGTTATAGATAAACTGATGACTAAAAATATATTTATTATTGGAGCTGGACGTTCAACCCCTTCACTTATTAAGTACCTTGTTGATTGTTCCATTGAAGAAAATTTTAAACTTAAGATAGGAGATAAAGATTTTAGTTTCTTGCCTTCTGAACTGAGCAAACATGATCGTGTAAAAACCATTTTTTTTGACGTTTGTGATGTAAGTCAGAGAGAATTAGAAATTGAAAAAACGGATCTTGTAATATCTATGTTGCCTGCCCATTTGCATCTCAAAGTGGCTAAAGATTGCGTAAAATTTCAGAAACCCATGGTTACGGCTTCTTATGTGTCTCAAGAAATACGAGACCTTCATCCTGAAGCGATTCAAAGGGGGGTGTTGTTACTCAATGAAATCGGTTTAGATCCGGGTTTAGACCACATGTCTGCCATGAAAGTCATTGATGAAATTAAAGCTAAGGGTGGAGTTGTTAAAGGCTTCAAATCCTTTTGTGGTGGATTGGTTGCTCCAGAGTCTGATACAAATCCGTGGAAGTATAAATTTACATGGAATCCTCGCAATGTAGTACTTGCAGGTCAAGGTGTCGCAAAGTTTGTGGAAGAGGGGGAGTACAAGTACATTTCCTACCATCAACTATTTAAAAGAACCTTATCTCTTCGAGTACTTGATTACGGTACGTTTGAGGCCTATGCCAATAGAGATTCTCTTTCTTACAGAACTATTTATCAATTAGAGGACATTCCAACTCTTTTTAGAGGAACATTAAGAAGACCGGGTTATTCTGAGGCTTGGGATTTATTTGTTCAAATGGGACTGACGGATGACTCTTACGAAATGAATGTTACGGGAATGACTTACAATACGTTTTTCACCTCATTTTTGAATCTTGAAGATCGATCTATAAAAGAGTGTTTAAAGGCTGATTTTGGAACCTCCGATCAAGTGATTGAGAAAATTGAGTGGCTTGGCATCTTTGAGGATAATAATGTTGAATTGACGCAAGCAAGCCCAGCTCAAGTTTTGCAAAACCTTCTTGAAGAAAAATGGAACTTAGAGATTGATGACAAAGACATGATTGTCATGCAACACCAATTCACTTATGAATTACAAGGTGAGCATCATGAATTGCATTCTTCTCTGGTCTTTATTGGTGTTGATCAAATTCAAACGGCTATGGCTATAACCGTTGGCTTACCTCTTGCAATAGCAGCGAAACTTATTTTAAAGGGACAAATTACAGCTGTGGGTGTACATGTTCCCGTAACAAAAGAGATGTATCAACCAATATTAGCCGAATTGGAGTCGTTGGGTATTCGATTTATTGAAGAAGATATTCTAAAAGTTTAAATAAAAATCTTTAGTCAATTTTATGTATTTATCTGAATACTCTCCTTCAGAAGCATAGATGTAAATTTCTGAATCTTCTCTTTTTGTCTTTTGTTTACTAAACAACAATAAAGCTCTTTTTTCACGGTCTTTTGCATAGGATTTTACGGCAACGTATTTTTTAGTGTAAAACCCTTTTTCATTGACAATTTCAATCATCTTAAGCGACTCTTTTACAGGTAATATACATGCCAATTCTGAATTATGGTTACCGTGCTTAGTCCATAGAGAAACTAAGTCTTCTATGGAAAAATAGTCTTGATGTCTGGCTTTTTTTCTGCTTTCATTTTTCGATAAAATGGATTTGTCAAAATAGGGTGGGTTAGTGATGATTAAATCAAATTTATTTTTCGATTCCCAATACCTTGCGTCGGTTAACACAACATTTATCTGCTTCTTCCATTTGCTGGCATTTACATTCGTTTTGGCTTCTTCATAAGCTTGTTGATCAATTTCTAGTGCAGTCGTTAAAGCATTGGGCATTTTTTGAGCAAGCATTAGTGCCAGTAATCCTGTGCCTGTACCTACGTCGAGTATCTTATTGTATTTGTTTTCAATCTTCAGCCATGCCCCAAGAAGAATACTATCCGTACCTACTTTCATAGCCGTTTCATCCTGTTTGATGCTAAATTGTTTGAAATGAAAAACACTCATTTTTTTATTTTAAAATAAAAAAGTTCCGTAGTACTACGGAACTTTATGAAATGATTAGAGGAATTTGAACTAAATATTAGCTATTTCCTCTGATATGTATTCGCCTTTGGCAAGTTTATCTTTTATTTCTGAAAAAGATTTGATAGTATATTCTACTTCTTCTAGCGAGTGAACTGCCGTAGGAATTAATCGAAGTAGAATGACTCCTTTGGGAACCACCGGATACGTAACTATAGAACAGAAAATGTTGTAGTTCTCACGCAAGTCAAAAGTAAGGTTGGTTGCTTCACCAACACCACCTGATAAGTACACCGGTGTTACAGCTGATTGGGTGTTTCCAAGTTCAAACCCTGCCTCTTTAAGACCCGATTGCAAAGCATTAGCAATAGCCCAAAGTTTATCTTTTTGTTCTGTGCCTCTACGCATGATTTCCAATCGTTTGATCGCTCCAACGACCAATGGCATAGGTAGAGATTTTGCAAATATTTGTGAACGCATGTTGTATCTTAGGTATTCTACAACATCTTCTGTAGATGAAATAAAAGCACCCACAGATGCGAATGATTTCGCAAAGGTTCCGAACAGGATGTCAATATCATCAATACAGTCTAGCTGTTCAGCACTACCACTTCCGGTATCTCCCATGGTACCTACACCGTGAGCATCATCAACAAAAACTCTGAAATTGTATTTTTGCTTAAGCTCAGTAATACCTTTAAGATCGCCTAAGTCTCCAGACATTCCAAAAACACCTTCTGTAATTACAAGGATTGCACCGCCTGTCTCACTAATTATTTTTTCAGCTCTACCTAATTGTTTTTCTAAATTTTCGATATCGTTGTGTGGGTATACAAATCGTTTACCTTGGTGTAGTCTAACGCCATCGATAATGCATGCATGACATTCGCTATCGTATACAATCACATCCTTACGATCTACCAATGCATCTATAGCAGAAAGCATTCCTTGGTAGCCGAAATTTAGCAGTATTGTATCTTCTTTATTTACGTATTCAGACAAGTCATTTTCAAGTTCTTCATGAAGGTCGGTATTCCCCGACATCATTCTTGAACCCATAGGGTAGCCTAAACCCCAGTCTCTTGAAGCATTTTGATCCACTTCACGAACTTCAGGGTGGTTAGATAGTCCCAAATAATTATTAATACTCCAGGTGAGAACTTCCTTTCCTCTAAAGATCATTTTACTGGCAATCTCTCCCTCTAATTTAGGAAATGTGAAGTACCCGTGGGCATCTTTAGCATGTTGTCCTAATGGGCCTCGATTTTGCCGTAATTTTTCAAATAAATCCATTCTTCTTTCGTTTTCAATAAGCGCAAAAATACAAATTGAAACCATCTAGCCAAAATTGTAGATGATAAGTGAGACCATTTAAGTGTAATTTTCTTTAAATTGATATCTTTGCATCATGATAAAATTGAAGACAACCTATTTATTCGTTTTAATAACAGTTCTTTTTAGTTCTTGCGGTGGATACCAAAAGATTCTAAAGAGCAATGATTTGGATTATAAATTTGATCAGGCCGTCCAATTCTTTGAAAATGAAGAGTACATTAAAGCGTATCCGATTTTTGATGAGTTGCTCTTGTTGTATCGTGGAACGGATAGGGCTGAGGAAGTATATTATTACTATTGCAAAATCGAATTTGAGAAAGGAAATTATTTATCTGCAGGCCACCATTTAAAGAATTTTGCCAGTACGTACAAGGAAAACCCAAAAGCTGAAGAGTGTGCTTTTTTAGCGGTTTATTGTCACTATTTATTATCACCCAAGTACAGCTTAGATCAATCGAGCACCTATAAAGCACTGGAAGAAGCTAAAATCTTTTTGGATCAATACCCCAACAGCTCTTATGTCGAAAGATGTAGCGAGCTCCAAGCGGAATTAGAGTATAAGTTGGAGCGTAAGAATTTTGAAAATGCGAAGCTTTACTTCACGACTGAAAATTACAAATCGGCAATTCACGCGTTTAATGTTGTTCTTGAAGAAAAACATAATTCTTCATTTAGAGAGGAAATCTTATTTTTGCAACTTAATAGCTTTTATTTGCTTGCCGAAAATAGTGTAGAGCATAAAAAAGAAAAAAGAATTAAAGACACGGTAATTGCATTTAATCAATTTAAAAACGCTTACCCAAAAAGTGAGTGGATGCAGGAATCGAAAAGAATTTTTAAACAAGTAAAATTACTTAGGAAATAAGTTTACAACTCATGGATTACAAAAAAACAGCTGCAGCAAAAACAACAGTAACAAACGATAACAGGTTACTTGAGGAAAAAGTTGGTAACATTTACGAAGCTATTGTTGCTTTGGAGAAAAGATCGAATCAAATTGGTTCTGAACTTAAGGAAGAGCTAATTTCCAAATTGGATGAATTTGCTACTCACAATGATAGTTTGGATGAAATCTTTGAAAACAAAGAGCAAATAGAGGTCTCTAAGTTTTATGAAAAGTTACCAAAAGCAACTTTAATTGCCATTCGAGAGTTACTTGATGACGAGCTTTTTGTTAAGGCTCCAAAGCAAGATTAGTAGGCCTCATGGTAAGCGGTAAAAATATCCTTATAGGAATTACTGGCGGTATAGCTGCCTATAAAACTGCTCACCTAGTTAGAGAATTCATAAAAGCAGGAGCTAATGTTAAATGCATTCAGACTCCTGCATCTAAGTCTTTCATTACTCCACTTACGCTTTCCACACTATCTCATAACGAGGTGTTTTCTGAATTCACTACCGACGAAGAAAACCCGAGATGGAATGATCATGTCTCATTGGGACTTTGGGCAGATTTGTTCATCATAGCTCCTGCCACAGCCAACACGCTTGCCAAGATGTGTCAAGGCATATGCGACAACCTGTTAATGGCGACCTATCTTTCCGCTAAATGCCCTGTGTATTTCGCACCAGCCATGGATTTGGACATGTACAAACATCCTTCTACAAAAGAGAATTTTCTCCAGTTAAAATCATTTGGGAATACGCTTATACCTGCTGAGCATGGTGAGTTAGCTAGTGGTTTGGTCGGAGAAGGTAGAATGGCAGAACCCGAGCACATCTATCAATTTGTTTGTAAAGACTTGGCGGATCAACTTCCCTTAAAAAACACCAAGGCTTTGGTAACTGCTGGCCCTACTTATGAATCTATAGATCCCGTTCGATTTATCGGCAATCGCTCATCTGGAAAAATGGGTTGCGAGCTAGCCCTTAATCTTGCGAAACAGGGGGCTGACGTTCAACTTATACTAGGTCCTTCAGCTCAAAACCCTACTCACGAGAACCTTTCGATTTCGAGAGTGGAATCTGCTGAAGAAATGTTCCAAGCTTGTATGGAGTACTTTGAAACCTCAGATATTGTTGTTGCAGCAGCAGCAGTTGCTGATTACAGCCCTGCTTCAAAACACGCCAATAAACTTAAGAAGGGCGATGGTTTGCCTCAGATAGAACTTCAGCAAACTAAAGATATATTAGCTCATATGGGAGCCAATAAAAAGCATCAATTTCTGGTTGGATTTGCCTTGGAAACCACAAATGAAATCGAACATGCACAATCCAAACTAAAAAATAAGAACTTAGATCTCATAGTCTTGAATTCCCTCAATGATAAAGGCGCAGGTTTTGAATTTGACACGAATAAGATTACCCTATTTACAAAAGACAATAAAAAGCTTAGCTTTGAGTTAAAATCTAAGCAAGAGGTTGCTAAAGACATTGTAAATACCATTTTAAGCCAAATTGATGCATAAGATAATCTGCACCATTTTTATAGTACTTTTTAGTTTTCAATTGGATGCTCAGGAATTGAACTGCCGAGTTCAAATAAACTCTCAAAAAATACAAGGGACAAGTCGTCAGAAATTCACTAGTATGCGAACGGGTATTTATGAGTTTATGAACAACACCCGCTGGACGAATGATGTTTATTCTCCCGAGGAGCGAATAGAGTGTAATGTCATCATAAACCTAAATAGCGAAGTAGGTACAAACGGCTATAAGGGAACTGTAACCATCAAGTCGACCAGGCCTATTTATCGAACTTCTTACAATTCGTCTATACTCAACTTGGTGGATTCAGACATTCGATTTGATTACATTGAAAATGAAAGCCTTGAGTTTAATGAACACAATCACACTTCAAATCTTATCTCTATCTTATCTTTTTACGCTTACGTAATTATAGGGATGGATTACGATACTTTTTCGCCACTAGCTGGTGAACCTTATTTTTTGAAAGCTCAGAAAATTCTCAATAATGCACAGAGTGACCCCAAAGCATCTGGCTGGAAGCCTTATGAGGGGACGTTTAATCGTTACTGGATGGTTGAGAATCTACTTCACAATGATTTTAAGTCCCTTCGGAATGCTATGTATACGTATCATAGGGAAGGTTTAGATATTCTTGGAGAACAAGCAGAAACAGGTAGGGATGAGATTACAGCGGCGCTCTACAATGTAAAAACTTCAGCAGATCGAAAACAAGGTTCTTACTTGCTGAAGCTTTTTTTTGATGCCAAAGCTGATGAGATTACAAAGATTTATTCTGATGGGTTCATCACGAATAAAAATGAGTTGGTAGAAATGCTTAAGCAAATCGACGCTGCAAATACAAGCAAGTGGGAACGCATGCTCCAGAATCAAGGAACTAGGTAGCTTATGTTGCAACATCTTTCTATAAAAAACTATGCAATAATTGATGCTTTAGAAATTGACTTTCATCAAGGATTCAGCGTGGTTACTGGAGAGACAGGTTCAGGGAAATCAATTATTTTAGGTGCTTTACAACTGATCATGGGTCATAGATCCGATCGAAAGTCCGTACATCCAAATGCAAAAAAATGCATTATTGAGGCGTCTTTTGATATAGAGAATTACCATCTATCAGACTTTTTTCATCAAGAAGACATCGACTATGAACCCGCTCAGACGATTGTAAGGAGGGAGGTTTATGGTAACGGTAAGTCGAGAGCATTTATTAACGATTGCCCCGTGAACCTTGAGCAACTCAGGGAGTTTTCGAATGAAGTTGTTGATGTACATTCACAGCATCAAAGCCTCTTACTTCACAAATCAAATTATCAACTTCAGCTTATTGATAGTTTGTCTCAGGGACATACAAATGGTCATCGTGAGCTCATTCATTCTTACAAAAAAGATTACCAAAAGCTAAAAGAAATAGAAAATGAACTGAATACGCTTTTAAGTGTTGGTGATGAATCTAAGAGCCAATTGGATTACTTTTCGTTTTTGCACTCCGAACTTGAATCCGCAAATTTGGTTGCTGGAGAAAAGGAGTCCTTACAAACTACATTAAAAAGAGTTGAGCGTAGAGAAGAAGTTCTTCACACCCTACAGAAAATAGCTTTTACTTTAGACAACAATCACTTGCAAACTCCTGTGAATGGACAATTGCAAGAGTTGTCTACTGATTTGGAAAAGATTTCGGAAATCGACCCACAATACAGAGCATGTGCAGATCGCCTCGAGAGTGTGATTATCGAGCTTTTGGATTTGAGTAAAGAGAGCGAAATACTGCTTTCAAATATTGAACAAGAAGATTGTAATACTGAAGAGCTTGGTAATCGATTGAATCTTATCAATCAACTAGAGCAAAAGCATCATGTAATTAGCTTGGAAGAACTCATTGTAAAACAAAATGAATTAGAAGATAAACTCACGAAACTATCTTCAGTAGATGCCCGAATTTCAGAGCTTGAAAGTGAAATAAAAGCACTTCGATCTCAATTGAATAAAACGGCTGAAACTATTAGCTCCAATAGGGCTTTGGTAAGTGTAGAGATAGAATCTTTCTTGATTGAAACCATCAAAGAATTGGGGATTAAAAACGGTCAATTCAAGGTTTCTATTGAGCCTCAAGACGAACTCAATGAGTGGGGCAAAGACCGTATTCGTTTTCTTTTTTCTGCCAATAGAGGGATGCCTCTTGAAGAAATGTCTAAGGTCGCATCTGGAGGGGAGACCTCCAGGCTTATGTTGGCTATAAAAGCTTTGTTGGTAAAGCATCTTAATTTACCCTGTTTGATATTGGATGAGATTGATACTGGAGTTTCAGGAGAAGTTGCAGGTAAAATTTCAAAGATATTACACAGTATGGCTAGAGAGATACAGCTCATTGTTATCAGTCATCTCCCTCAAGTTGCAGCCAAAGCCGATCAACATTATAAAGTTGAAAAAATTGATGATTCGAAGGCTACGAAAACTACAATTCGTAAATTAAGTCAAGACGAAAGGCTAGAAGAGCTAGCAAAAATGCTCAGTGGCGAGACCATTAGCCGTGCAGCCTTAGAAAATGCAAAAGCACTTATTTCAAATCACTAAGTAAATCATAAAATCAGTTATATTTGTCGAAATTAAACAAAGTATAGGATGCTGTTAAAAGGAAAAAAAGGGATTATTTTTGGAGCTTTAGACCCTAAGTCTATTGCGTGGAAGGTTGCAGAAGAAGCTAAAAAACAAGGCGCTGAGTTTGTTTTAACGAACGCACCTATTGCTATGAGAATGGGAGCCATCAAAGATTTAGCTGATAAGTGTAATGCAGAGGTTATCCCTGCAGATGCTACTTCTATGGAAGATTTAGAAAACCTTTTCACCAAATCTCAAGAAATATTGGGAGGTAAAATTGATTTTGTTTTACACTCTATCGGTATGTCTATCAATGTACGTAAAGGAAAGCATTATACCGACCTAAGTCATGACTTCATGATGAAAGGTATGGACGTTTCTGCGATGTCCTTTCACAGAGTAATGCAAACGGCTCTAAAATTAGATGCCATGAATGAGTGGGGTTCTATTGTAGCCCTATCCTACATTGCCGCTCAACGAACATTCCCAGATTACAATGACATGGCAGATAATAAGGCTTATTTAGAGTCTATTGCGCGTAGTTTTGGTTATCACTTAGGAAAACAAAAGAAAGTGCGTGTAAACACCATATCTCAATCGCCTACGATGACTACTGCAGGTAGTGGAGTAAAAGGTTTTGATGGATTCTACAAATACGCTGACATGATGTCTCCATTAGGAAATGCACCTTCAGAAGATTGTGCGAACTATGTAATCTCATTATTCTCAGACTTAACGCGAATGGTGACAATGCAGAATTTATTCCACGATGGAGGTTTCTCTTTTACAGGCGTTAGTGAAGAAGTGATGGAGAATTTTGTTGCCAAAGAAGATTAAATAAGGATTTGTAAAAGATCTTTATTTTTGAAAACGTAATTTCAAACGTAATGACACATTTTTTAAAACTTTTTTGCCCATTACTTTTCTTTTTTTCTTGTGGACAAAACCAGACTAAAAAGCTACCTTCTCAAAGCACAACTCCCACTAGCTGTGAGTACCGATTTGATGAGTTGAACACCAAAGTATTTTGGGCAGGCTACAAAACCACCGATAAATTAAAGGTGGTTGGGCAGATCAAGGCGTTTGAAACCAATCGTACTGATGCGTATTTTTCGTCTGTAGACTCAATGTTAAATGGTCTTAATTTCTCTTTAAATACGGCGAGTTCTGCTTCTGGAGATGAAATTAGAGATTCGAATTTAAAAGATAATTTTTTCAATCTTTTGACTGATAACTTTCAAATTAATGGACACTTTAGTAATGTCCAAAAAGATTCTGTAACCGCTTATGTAGCTATTTTTGGGCTTGAAAAGTCTATTGAATTTTCTCATGTTTTGGTGGATTCAGTTTTAAAACTTCGTGGAACGCTTTCTCTTGATGAGCTTGGAGCCGTTAAAGCGTATCAAAGTATTCAAAATAAATGTTACGATTTACATAAAGGTGCCGATGGTATTTCAAAGACTTGGGACGATGTTGATGTTCTGATAAATGTGCCTATTTCAATAAAGTGCAGATGAGTCTTGGTAACGATAACTTAAAGCCCCATGTATTTCATGGGGCTTTTTTATTATATGTAAAGTATTTGTCTTGAGAATAGACATTTTATTTTCAGAGTGTCGGTTAGGGGTGTCACAAAATGTCTTTTTGAAGATTGACTTTTGAACAATTGAAAAAACGCTTAAACCCTTTTGTAGTTTTACAAAATGATAGCCCTCGCCGATTGTAACAACTTTTATGCTTCTTGTGAACGTTCTATTCGTCCTGAATTGGCGGGTAAGCCTATTGTTGTACTTTCTAATAATGACGGGTGTATTATTGCTCGGAGTAATGAGTCTAAGGCTTTAGGGTATAAAAT